>Ga0180435_10002366_pt1 | contig 19330 bp, 18 predicted proteins | sample SS_ome_3_FD_132467 | JGI IMG/M metagenome (GOLD analysis project Ga0180435, IMG submission 132467) | Hypersaline lake sediment archaeal communities from the Salton Sea, California, USA - SS_3_S_1 metaG | ecosystem: Environmental > Aquatic > Non-marine Saline and Alkaline > Hypersaline >...
GAGTGGATAATCCGAATGGGGGCGATTCGCGGCTACGCCCCAGTAATGCGTTCTGGCGCTATCGTCCTCGGTTAATTGTTGCAATCGTGGGAACACGGGACGAAGAAGACGGCGATTGGCCGTCATCTGAGCCCCCATTCAAAATATCCACTCCCGGCCGGGCGGCGGCGGAAAAAAGTTTGTGTTGCGGGCTGAACGCTATTGCAATCAGGGCGTCATGAGTGTATATTTTCGCAAGACGGCAGCCCGGCACCACTGGGTGCGCAACCCTGGCCGGGCCTCTTCGGCAGTCCGTCGCAAGGCGGATGCGGGCCGACGGGATTTTGCCGGTGTCCCGAGTTCGGTGGCATATGAGTCTGGAGCTGGAAAGAGGAATTGGCGAACGAAGTCTCCTTTGCCGGCAGACATCTGTTGCTCGAACTTTGGGACGCCCAGTGTCTCGACGAGTTGCCGGTAGTTGACAAGGCGCTGCGGGACGCCGTCGAGGCGTGCGGGGCGACGTTGCTGACGCTCAAGCTCCACACGTTTTCCGACACGGGCGGCATCTCCGGCGTCGCCATCGTCGCCGAATCCCACATCAGCATCCACACCTGGCCCGAATGGGGCTATGCCGCGCTCGACGTCTTCCTCTGCGGCACATGCGACCCCAACGACACGGTCCCGGTCTTCAAGGACGCGTTCAAGCCGGGCAGGATGCAAATGATGGAGAGCAGGCGGGGAATGCGCTGATGGCGGACTTCACGGAGAAACTCCACGCGGGCATGCGGACGAAGTATCCCCTTCGCCGCCGGCTCCTCGCCCGGAAGACGCGGTTCCAGAGCATGCAGGTCGTCGACACCGTGCGGTTCGGCCGCATGCTCGTGCTCGACGACATCGTGGAGACGACCGAGGCCGACGAGTTCGTCTACCACGAGATGATGACCCACGTTCCGATGTACACACATCCGAACCCGAAGCGCGTGCTCATCATCGGCGGGGGCGACGGCGGCGTGTTGCGCGAGGTCCTTCGCCACCCGGTCGAGCGCGCGGTTATGGTCGAGATCGACGGCGCGGTGGTCGACGCCGCGAAGAAATACCTGCGCAAGATCTGCGGTCGCGCGTTCAAGGACCCGCGGGCCGAGCTTGTCATCGGCGACGGCGCGGCGTACGTCCGCGACACCGCCGACTCTTTCGACGTGGTCATCGTGGACTCGACGGACCCGCTCGGTCCGAGCATGCCGCTTTTCGGGAAGGAGTTCTACCGGAACGCCGCGCGCATCATGGGCCGGCAGGGCCTGCTCGTGCGGCAGACGGGCAGCGCGTTCATGCAGGGGCCCGAGCTGGCCGCCGCGGTCAAGCACGCGCGCCAGGTCTTCGACTGCGTCGAGGTCTTTCTCTCGGCGGTCCCGACGTACGTCGGCGGGCATTTCACGCATCCGCTCATGGGAATGACGGACTTCACGAAGCGCATCACGGCGGCCGCGGTGCGGCGGAGCTTCGAGCGGCGCCCGCTCAAGACCCGGTACTACAATCCCGAAGTTCACGCGGCCGCGTTCGCACTGCCCGAATATATTGGGGCACTGTGCGGCGGACCGCGGCGGAGGACGAAGTGATGGACGACAAGAACCTGTACGGCATAGAGACGATCATCGACCTTCACGGGTGCGACGCGGAGGCCATCTCCTCCGAGCCGAAGCTGCGCGAGTACCTGAAGAGGATCGTCAAGGTCCTCGATATGGTGCCCTACGGAGAGCCACTGGTCGAGCGATTCGGGTTCAACGCCGAGCACACTGCCGGCTACTCGGCCGTTCAGCTCATCGAGACGTCGAACATCACCGGCCATTTCAGCGAGTCTTTCCGCAGCGCCCACATCAACGTCTTCTCGTGCAAGCCGTACGACGTGAACCAGGCCTACGAGTTCACGAAGCAGTTCTTCGGGGCGGACGGCGGCGAGAAGCGCGTCGTCTACAGGTACGGAGCGCTGGAGGAAGTGCCCTCCGAGGCCTGACGCGCCGCCGTTTCCCTTTCCGATCAGCCGCAGATATCAACGAGACACGCCGATTCCGGACACGAGAATGTGTACACTATTTTGACTCACGTGAGCCAAAATAGTGTACATATCCGCAGTGGCGGGCGCGGCCCAAGTGCCACCGACAAGGGGGGGGCGTCTGTGAGCGGGGCGTCAACAAAGGCGGTGCGGGGAGCGACCGGGCGACAATCAGCCGGGATTCTTAGGTCGTTCGGTCGCGGGCGCTCGACGTAACCAGCGTCGCGGGAAGTGGATACGCCTTGTTCGGCCCGGCGGCGGCTATCCTCTGTTTCCGCTTAAGTCCGCCCGCCATTGAGACGATATAATAGGTGGCAGTCAGGGGGTCGGGCTGCGAGGCCGGCATTTGGAGAGCCGCTCACGTGGTCGCGCGGAAGTCCAGGAAGACCGGAAATGACGAATTGGACGCGCCGGGCGCGAACGTGAGCAGTGAACCGTGTCTCGGGGGACGGCGCGGCTCAGGAGCACGCAAGATGCGGCTGGAACGGATACGCAAGGAAATCGAGGAAGGCACCTACGAGACCGAGGGCAAACTGCGGATTGCCATTTCCCGCCTCATAGACGACGCCTTGGGCCGTTTCGGCAAGGGACGGGGTTGACCCCCGGCGACGAGCCGTTCAACCGGAATCCTTCGGCGCTTGAAATCCAGCGTTTCCCCAGTGTGGATTTGCAGGGACGCGAACGGGCCGGCGGCGGCGATGAGCCGCGCGGCATGGGAGGGACATTATGTTTTGGGATACGTTTGCGCACTGGCTTGAGCTTGGCTCGCGGCTGATTCTCGCCGCGGCATGCGGGGCCGTGATCGGCTGGGAACGCGAGTTCCACGCGAAGGTCGCCGGGCTTCGGACGCACATGCTCATCAGCGTCGGCGCGTGCATGTTCACGCTCGTGGCGATCGAGATGCACCGGGACTTTCCCGGCTCCGACGTCATGCGCGTCATCCAGGGGCTTGTCCTGGCTATCGGCTTTATCGCCGGCGGCGTCATCTTCACGCGCGGCCGCTCCGTGATGGGCCTCACCACCGCGGCCGGGCTGTGGGTTCTGACCGGCGTGGGCCTTGCGACCGGGCTTGGGTACTACTTCCTCGCGGTGACGGGGACCCTGCTCGGGCTGGTCATCATCGCGGGGCTGAAGCGGATCGACTCCTGGCTCCACGCCAGGCCGGCATCCGGGAAGTTCGTCGAGAACACGGCCACGCGCCGCGCGATGCAGGACGATGAGTTCGAGTCCGAGGGTTCGACGGACGCCTGAGCTGTTTCGGCGCGTCTTGACTTTCTGCGCTCGCCCACGATAATGAGACGCGAACACGGAACTTTCTCAGGAGAAGGGCATGGCCGTAAAGTGCGAGAACCTCCAGAAGAACCTCGAGCGTTGCAACTGTTCCTACTCGGGCTGTGACCGCCAGGGAACGTGTTGCGAGTGCCTTCACTATCACCTCGCGTCCAGGCAGTTGCCGGCGTGCTGTTTTCCGAACGACGCCGAGAAGACGTTCGACCGGAGCTTCAAGAAATTCATAGAGGTGTGGAGCGAACGCCTCTAGTTCCTCGGAGCTCCACATGGCCCCTGCACCCACCAGACATATCCTGGTCATCAACGCGGGAAGCTCGTCCATCAAGTTCACGCTGTTCGAGATGGACGGCGAGAGAATGATTGCGAAGGGCGTCGTCGAGCGCGTCGGCCTGCCCGGGTGGAAGCTGGATTTCACCGTCGACGGCCGCCGCGTCAGGGACAGCGGCCCCGACAGACTCGACCACAGGGCCGCTCTCCGGCGCATCTTCGACCACCTCGTGGCCGGTGACGGGCCGTTGCGGGGGCCGGAGGACCTGTTCGCGGTCGGCCACCGCGTCGTGCACGGAGGCGAGGGCTTCTCCGATCCTGCCGTCATCGACGGGCGCGTCAAGCAGGCCATCCGCGATCTTTTCCCGCTGGCCCCGCTCCACAACCCGCCGAACTACGAGGGCATCGCCGGATGTGAAGACCTGTTGCCCGGCGTGCCGCAGGTCGCCGTCTTCGACACCGCCTTCCACCAGGCGATCCGGAAGCGCGCCTACCTGTACGCGATCCCGTACGAGCTGTACGAGAAGGACGGCATCCGGCGTTACGGGTTCCACGGCACGTCGCACCGCTACGTATCGCTCGAAGCGGCCCGCGTTCTGGGCCGCGGTGGCGACCCGGCGTTCCGGCTCATCACGTGCCATCTCGGCAACGGATGCAGCATGGCGGCCATACGCGGCGGGAAGTGCGTCGACACGACCATGGGCCTGACACCGCTCGAGGGGCTCGTGATGGGCACGCGTTCCGGCGACATCGACCCGGCCATCGTCTTTCACCTGATCCGCGAGAAGAAGATGAAGCCGGACGACGTCGACAAACTGCTCAACAAGCAGAGCGGCCTGCATGGGCTGGCCGGCATCGGGAGCGGCGACATGCGGGACGTGAAAAAGGCGGCCGAGGGCGGCAACGAGCGCGCAGAGTACGCCATGCGCGTCTACGTCTACCGCCTCAAGAAATATATCGGCGCATACGTTGCGGCGCTCGAAGGGCTCGACGCGCTCGTGTTCACCGCCGGCGTCGGCGAGAACTGGCCCGAGGTCCGCGCCGGCGCGTGCGAAGGGCTCGAACAACTCGGCATCCGTATCGACGAAGAGCGCAACCTTGCGAACGAACAGATAATCAGCGCCGATTCCTCGCCGGTGAAGGTTATGGTCATCCAGACCAACGAAGAGCTGATGATCGCGCGGGACACGCGGGCCGTGATTTCCGGCGACACGGAGGAGGACGCACTTGGCCGAGAATAGGGCCATCGTGACGGGCGGAGCCGGCTTCATCGGCTCGCACATCTGCGACGCGCTGATCGAGCGCGGGTTCAAGGTCGCCGTCATCGACAACCTGTCGAGCGGCAAACGGCGGAACCTGGCTCCGGGCGCGAGGTTCTACGAGGCCGACATCCGGGACAAGTCGGTCGCAAAAATCTTTGCCGACGAGAAGCCGCGCGTGATGTTCCACCTCGCGGCCCAGATGGACGTCCGGAAGTCCGTCGAGGACCCGGCCTACGACGCTGACGTGAATGTCGGCGGGACGATCAACCTCCTGGAGGCGGGCCGGGCCGCCGGACTCGAAAAGACGATCTACGCCGCGACCGGCGGCGCGATGTACGGCGAGCCGAAACACCTGCCCGCTCGCGAAGATACCCCGGTCGAGCCGCTCTGCCCCTACGGCGTCAGCAAGCACACGGTCGAGCACTACCTCGCGCTTTACCGCAAGCTCTACGGGATGAACTACACGTCTCTCCGCTTTCCGAACGTCTACGGCCCGCGGCAGGACCCGCACGGCGAGGCCGGCGTCGTGGCGATCTTCTCGCAGATGATGCTCGGCGGCCGGCAACCCAAGATCTTCGGCGACGGCACGATGACGCGCGACTACCTTTGCGTCGGCGACGTCGTCGCCGCCAACATGCTCGCGCTCGAAAAGGGCGACGGCATGGCGATGAACCTCGGCTGGGGCGCGGAGGTCACGGTCCAGCAGATATTCGACGGCGTCCGCGACGCGGTCGGCTGTGGCATCGAGCCCATCTACGCGGACGAGCGGCTGGGCGAGGTCGCGCACATCTCGCTCGACGCGTCGCTCGCGAGGAAGACGCTCGGCTGGGCGCCGGCCGTGGAACTCCGGGACGGCCTGCGGCGCTCGGTTGACTTCTATCGGAAGCTCAATGTGGGCGAGATCACGAGGTGACGCAGGGCGGCCCGCGGTCGCGGGCCTTGTTTCTCCGGGACGAACCGCATGCCACCCGAACGCTTTTTCGTAGAACGTCCGCCGGAGGGCGGGATCGCGCGGCTGTCGCGCGAGGAGGCCCATCACCTCCGGCACGTGCGGCGGGTGAAGGCGGGCGACGAGGTCGTGCTCTTTGACGGGTCCGGGATTGACTACGCCGGGCGGGTTGGTACGCTGGGCCGCGCGGGCGCGACCGTCGAGATCCTGCGTCAGGAACGCGTGAGCCGCGAGCCGGCGGTCGCGGTGACGCTAGCGGTCGCCGTCGTGAAACAGCAGGGCGTGCATCAGCTCGTCGACACCTGCACGCAGTTGGGCGTCCGGCGGCTGGTGCCGATGCGGACGGCGCGGACGGTCGTCAAGCCGGGCGCGAACAGCGTCGAGCGCTGGCGCCGGATCGCGATCGAGGCGTGCAAGCAGTGCGGGCGGAGCGTTGTTCCGGAGATAGCGGACGTTCGGGACATGGCGGACGTCCTGGCGGACGACATTGCGAGGCACGACCTGGCCGTGGTCGCGGCGATGCGTCCCGGCGGCAGGCGGTTGACCGAGTTGATGAGGGCCGGGCCGCGGTCCGTGCTTTGCCTTATCGGGCCGGAGGGCGGGTTCACGGACGAGGAGGAGCAGGGCGCAGTCGAGGCCGGATGCGTTCCGGTGACGTTGGGCCCGACGGTCCTGCGGACCGAAACGGCCGCGGCGGCCGCGCTCGCGCTCGTCGTGCAGTTGGCCTGTAGTGATGACGGAGGAACAGAGTGAGCGGTGAATCAGGCGGTAAGGACGGGAACATCCCGGTAATCTGCGTCTCGGGCGCCAACCTGCCCGAGGCATGGGAAAAGGCCATCCTCGGATGCTGGGAGCGCGGGGCCAGCGTCCGCACGGAGTATGACCGAAAGGACCGCGACGGGAACTTCATCGACCCGCCGAGCCGTGACGCAACGGTCGTCGTCGAGGTCCGCGACCCCTTCGCCGAGCCGCGCATCCACAAGAACTTCCCCGGTGGGCCTGAGGAACTAGAGGTCTACCGCCAGGAGGTCGTCGACGGCATACACGACCACTGGGTCGACCCGGCCGACCCGGACAAGTGGACCTACACGTACCACGAGCGCCTCTTCGGATACAAGGCCACGACCGACCTCGACGACCCGAACGCCGTGACGCTCCCGCCGTTCGACCAGATCGAATACGTCGTCAACAAGTGCGCCGAGACGCACTACAGCCGGCGCGCCCAGGCCATCACGTGGATACCGAACGCCGACCCGCAGACGGACGACCCGCCCTGCCTCCAGCGGCTGTGGTTCCGCATCCTGCTCGACGACGCCGGCGGTCCGGTCCTCAACTTCAACACGCACTGGCGGAGCCGCGACGGCTACAAGGCGTGGTTCATGAACGCATTCGCGCTGACCGACCTCCAGCGCATCGTCGCGCGAAAGATCGCGGCCAAAATCGGCCGCGACGTGCGCGTCGGGCGGTACGTCGACGTCTCCGACTCGTTCCACATCTACGGCTCGTACTTCAAGGAGTTCAGGCCCGAGTTCGAGAAGATGAAGTCCGACCCGGACCACACGAAGCGGGCGTGGCCGAGCGACCATCCCGCGGTCGTGATGATGTTCGACGAGGCGCGGCGCAAGCTGGCCGAAAATCCCGACTACATGCGGTCGAAGTAGGGCGGGCGCGGACCTCAGCCCTTCAGGTCATACTGATTGATTTTGCGGTAGAGCGTGCGCTCGCCGATGCCGAGCTTTTGCGCGGCCTCCTTGCGGTTGCCGCCGCACTCGGCGAGCGTGCTGCGGATGAGTTCGCACTCGGCCTGCTGGAGCGACATGCCGGCGAGGTCGGTGGGGGCGGGCAGGGCGAGCCGACCGGGCGTGATGTGGGCCGGGAGGTCGTCCTCGCCGAGAACCGTGTCCTTGGTCACGACGACCATGCTCTCGATGCAGTTCCGAAGCTCGCGTATGTTGCCGGGCCAGTCGTGTCGCGAGAGCGTCTTCGCGGCCTCGGGCGAGATGCTTGTGATCTCCTTGTTGTGCCGCTGGGAGAACTCGCGGATGAAGCTCTGCGCCAGGAGGGGAATGTCGGTCTTGCGGTCGCGCAGTGGCGGCATGTGGACTGCGACGACGTTGAGCCGGAAGTAGAGGTCCTCGCGGAATGTCCTGTCCTGCACGAGCCGCTTGAGGTCGGCGTTGGTCGCGGCGAGGAGGCGGACGTCCACGTCGATGGGCTCGTTGCTTCCGACGCGCATTATCTGGCGCTCCTCGATGACGCGGAGGAGCTTGATCTGCGTGCTCATCGGCATGTCGCCGACCTCGTCGAGCAGGAGCGTACCGCCGTCGGCGTACTCGAACCGGCCGACTCGTCGGTCGTTGGCGCCGGTGAACGAGCCCTTCTCGTGGCCGAAGAGCTCGCTCTCGAGGATGCCTTCGCTGAGGGACGCGCAGTTGAGCGCGACGAACGGGCGGTTGCGCCGCGGGCTGTTGTGGTGGATGGCCTTGGCGACGAGTTCCTTTCCGGTGCCGCTCTCGCCGTAGATGATGACGGTCGCGTCGGTCGGGGCGATCTGGTGGAGCGTGTCGAGCACGCGGAGGATTTTGGGGTCGTTGCCGAGAATCTGCTCGAACCCGAAGCGCTTGTCGAGCTCGCGGTGGAGTTCGTGGTTTTCGCGGCGGAGCTGGATGTTGGCGACGGCCTTTCCGACGAGTGTGCGCAGTTCGCCGATGTCGAGCGGCTTCTCGAGGTAGCTGGCGGCGCCGAGCTGGATGGCCTCGACCGCGCTACGCACCGTTCCGTGGCCGGTCACCATGATGACCTCGACGTCGTCGAGCAGTTCGAGCGCGCGGCGGAGCACGTCCATCCCGTCGAGCTCCTCGCCGAGCTTGAGGTCGGTGACGATGATGTCGATGCCGCCGCGCTGGATTGTCTCGAGGCCATCGGTCGCGCTGTGCGCCTGGACGCATTCGTAGCCGACCTTGGCGAGCGCCTCGGACGTGGCCTCGCAGTGGTCGGGCTCGTCGTCGATGACAAGGATGCGTATTGACTCGCTCATTTGTTCTCGGCGCTCAGCTCGTCGTCCGATGCGGGGATGCGGATCATGAAATCGGTGCCTTTGCCGGACTCGGAATGAAGGGTCACGGACCCGGCGTGCTGGCCGACGATCCGTTTCGTCACGGCCAGGCCCAGGCCGGAGCCGTCTTTCTTTGTCGAGAAGAAGAGGTCGAATATTCTGTCCCGGATGTCCTCGGGCACGCCGGCCCCGGTGTCGATGACCTCGATGCCGACCATGCCGTCGGCGCAGGAGGTGCGGAGGATGAGTTCGCCGCCGCCGGGCATGGCCTGCTGCGCGTTCAGGACGAGGTTCAGGATGGCCTGCTTGAGCAGTTTCGGGTCGGCCATGCACCTGGGCATGCGCTGTGCGTATTGTTCTCGGAGCTCGATCTTCGCACGCGTGAGCTCCGGCTCGACGAACTCGGCGACCTCGGCGGCGAGCTCGTTCATGTCGGTCGGCTGGAGCCGGATTCCCTCGACGCGTATGAACCGGAGGAACTCATCGAGCGTATGTGTGAGGCGCTGGACTTCTTTCCGGACGACCCCGAGCTTGCGAACGGTCCGCTTTTCCCTGGCGGTCTTGGGGTCCGCCCAGTCCTCTTCGAGCAGTTGGAGGTTGAGTTTGATCGTGCTGAGGGGGTTCTTGATCTCGTGAGCGAGTTCGCCTGCGACGGATGCGATGTGTTCCCAGCCGGTGTCGGGTTGGGGGCGCTCGTCGGTCATTGCCAACCCCGCTTTGCGTTGATGAAAACAGCCCGGACTTCCAGGGCGTCCTGGCCGGGCCGGGCTGTCTGTCGTTCGCGCGTCGTCCGGCCGCGCGCTTGTGACGCGCGGCACGGCGTTTGGGCCGGGTCAGGACTCCTCGGCGAGGACGGCCTTTCGGCTCAGCCGGATTTTGCCCTGCTTGTCGATGTCGAGCACCTTGACGCGGAGGATATCGCCGAGCTTGACCTCGTCCTCGACGCTCTTGACGAAGTGGTCGGAGAGCTCCGACACGTGGCAAAGGCCGTCGGTGCCGGGCAGGATTTCGACGAACGCGCCGAAGTCCTTGACCCCGGTGACCCTTCCTTCGTATATCTTGCCGATGTCGGGCTTGGCGAACAGTTGCTGGATGAAGTCGCGGGCCGCGATTGCCTTCTCCGCTTCCGCCGACGAGAGCGTCACGGTGCCGTCGTCCTCGACTTCGACGCGCGCTCCGGTGTCTTCCTCGATCTTGCGGATCATCTTGCCGCCGGGGCCGATGAGCTTGCCGATCTCGTCCTGAGCGATCTGTATCTGGAACAGCCGCGGCGCGTAGGTGGAGATGTCCTGCCTCGGGCTGTCGATCGCCTTGAGCATTTCCTTCAGGATTGTCATCCGCGCCTGGACGGCCTTGTCCATCGCCGCGCGGACGAGGTCCATCGTCATGCCGTCGATCTTGACGTCGACCTGAAGGGCCGTCATGCCGAGCTGTGTGCCGGCGACCTTGAAGTCCATGTCGCCGTGGTGGTCTTCGTCGCCCGTGATGTCGGTGAGCAGGTGGTTCTTGCCGCCCTCCTGGACGAGGCCGATGGAGATGCCGGCGACCGGGCGCTTGATGGCGACGCCCGCGTCCATCAGGCAGAGCGTCGCTCCGCAGACCGACGCCTGCGAGGTGGAGCCGTTGGACTCGAGTATGTCGGACACCAGGCGGACGGTGTACGGGAACTCATTGTCCGGGGGGAGGACCTTGGACAGGGCCTTCTCGGCCAGCGCCCCGTGGCCGAGGTCGCGGCGCGATGGGCCGCGGTCTGGCTTTGCCTCGCCGACTGCGAACCCGGGGTGGTTGTACTGGAGCATGAACCTGCGCGAGTACTCGTCCCGCAGGCCGGTGATGAGCTCCTCGTCGGAGCTTGTGCCGAGGGTGGCGACGACCAGGGCCTGCGTCTCGCCGCGCTGGAAGAGTGCGGAGCCGTGCGTCCTCGGCAGGAGGCCGACCTCGGAGACGATGTTGCGGACCGTGTCGAGGTCCCGACCGTCGGCTCTGCGGCCCTTGACGATCTGGTCCCGCAGGATGTCGCGCTGGAGCCGCTCGAAGCAGGCGGCGACAGCCGCGGGGGTGGCGGGCGTCTTGGTCTCGGCGTCGCAGAACTCTTCGACGAGTGAATCGAGTATCGCGGACAGTGCGCGGCCGCGGGCCGTCTTCTTGGGGAGCGTTATCTTGTCGCGCAGGCGCGTCTCGGCCTTCGACCTGATCCGCTTGTAGAGGTCTTCGTTGGCCTCGGGCTCCGCGGCGAGTTCTTTCGGCTCGCCCGCCTCGAGAGCCAGCTCTTCCTGCATCTGGATGATGGGCTGGAGTTCCTTGAAGGCGAACTCTATCGCGTCCGCGATCTCGGACTCGGGCACCTCGTTCGCCTCGCCCTCGAGCATGACGATCCGGTCGGCCGTGGCGGAGACGACGACGGAGAAATCACCGCGCTCGACCTCGTCGTGTGTCGGGCTGACAATGAGCTTGCCATCGACGCGGCCCACCCGGATGGTGCCGACGGGGCCGGCGAACGGTATGGGCGAGAGACAAAGAGCGGCCGACGCTCCGATGACGTTGAGGATGTCGGGGTCGCAGCCCTCGCCCTCGCTTTCGGCGGAGAGCACGATGCCGGAGATCTGGATTTCGGTGCGGGAGTCGGCGGGCAACAGCGGCCGGAGAGGCCGGTCCGTCAGCCGCATGGTGAGGATTTCCTTGAGCGTCGGGCGCCCTTCGCGCTTGTAGAAGCGTCCGCCCGGGATTCTGCCCGCGGCGAACATCTTTTCGCGGTACTCGATGAAAAGCGGAAGAAAATCGATGTCGGTTCGAGTTCTGCCCGCCACCGCGGTGACGAGAACGACGGTATCCCCGTACTTGACTAAGACCGCCCCGCTTGCCTGGTTTGCAACTTTCCCCGTCTCAATGACCAGCTTCTTGCCGCCGATTTCCCTTTCCACTGCAACTGCCAAACTCTTCCTCCTGACACCGCATCGCCTGCATTCTTCACCAGTCGTTTCCTCACTTCCGCAATCCCAAGCTCTCGATCAGCTGACGGTAGCGCGGCCTGTCAGTCTGCGTCAAGTACTTGAGGAGTGCCGACCGCCTGCCGACCATCTTGAGGAGGCCGCGCCGCGAGGCGTGGTCCTTCTTGTGGGCCTTCAGGTGCTCGGCGAGGTGATTGATGCGCTCGGTGAGAAGCGCAACCTGAACTTCCGGCGAACCAGTGTCGCTTTCATGGATCCGATATCCTCGGACCAGTTCCTGCCTTCTTTCCTTCCCTACATTCATCCAGCTCAGTTCCGAAAAGAGAGCCAAAGGCGGGCCACGACGGCCTGCCGACAATTCATTTTGACTTCCGCGCCTTGACGCGGTGCGGCATTATAGACCGGGCGTGAAGGGAATGCAATCAAAAAAAACGTTTTGTACGGCGGGGCCGGAAGGCGCGGAGTCCGCACGGAGTCATTTCCCGGCCAGCGCCTTCTCGTAAAGTTGTTCGTATTCGCTCGCGCTCCGGCTCCACGACCAGTCCTGTTCCATCCCGGTTCGGACCAGCTTCGCCCAGTCCTCGGGCCTTTGGTAAACGTCGAGGGCCTGGCGAATCGCTCCGAGCAGTTCGGCCGGGCCGTACTTCTTGAACGTGAAGCCGGTCGCCGTGCTGTTTTCGAGCGTCTCGTAATGACAGCCGACGACGGTGTCGGCGAGGCCGCCGGTCGCGCGCACGATGGGAACCGTCCCATACCTCAGACTGTAGAGTTGGTTGAGGCCGCAGGGTTCGTAGTGGGACGGCATCAGGAACATGTCGCAGCCCGCCTCGATCTGGTGGGCGAGCTTATTGTCGAACGCGAGGTTCACGGTGATCTTTCCGGGGTGGCGTTTGGCCGCGGCCTGCAGGAGGTCGTGGTACTTCCTTTCGCCGGTGCCCAGCACGACGAGTTGGAGGTCCAGCTTCATCATGTCGTCGAGAGCGAGCTCGATGATGTCGAACCCCTTCTGGGCGGCGAGGCGCGAGATGATGCCGACGAGCGGCACGCCCTCGCGCTCCGGGAGGTTCTGGGCCGCGAGGAGGGCCTTTTTGCACGCCGCCTTGCCCGAGGTGTCCGCGGCGGAGTAGGTGGCCGGGATCAATGTGTCGTGCTCGGGGTTCCAGACAGTGTAATCGACGCCGTTGACGACGCCGTAGAGGTCGCCGGCGCGTTCCTGAAGCACGCCCTCCAGCCCACAGCCGAATTCTTCGGTCTGGATTTCCTCCGCGTAGCGGCGGCTGACGGTGGTCAGGACGTCCGCAAAGACCAGGCCGGCTTTCAGGCAATTCAGCTTTCCGTAGAACTCGAGTTGACGCCAGTTGAAGAGCTCCCAGTCGAAGCCGGTGAGCTTCATGTCCCAGTGCCAGAACACTCCCTGGTACGCGAGGTTGTGGACGGTTAGGAGCGTCCTGAGGCCCGCGAGCCCGCGCGTCTTGGCGTACAGCGTCTTGACGTATGCCGGCGCCAGCCCCGTCTGCCAGTCGTTGCAGTGGAGGATGTCGGCCGGTATGCCGAGCGTTCTGATCGTCTCGAGGATGGCCTGCGAGAAGAAGACGAACCGCTCGCAGTTGTCGGCGTAGTCGGCGTTTTTGGTCTTGTCGAAGTAGAGGTCATCGCGGTCGTAGTACTCGTCGTTGGAGATCAGGTAGATGGGGACTTCGGAGCCGGGGAGAACGCTTTCGAATATCCGGCCGGTGACGTGCTTGTCCATGATCTTGACGTCGATGAAGCGGCCGGTGTCCTGTATCTCCGGCCCCGCCGTCCTGGTGGCCCGGTAGAGAGGGGCGATGACCGAGACCGTGTGCCCCAGCTTGGCGAGATGCTTGGGAAGCGAGCCGGCGACGTCTGCGAGGCCGCCGGTCTTGGAGAAAGGGGTCACTTCCGAAGCGGCGACAACGATGTTCATTTATCTCTCCTTGGTTCTGGAAGCACGCCGCGGCCTGTCGTGGAAAGGGGACGCCGCCGCGGCCGCCGCGTCACGCGCCGGCCTCGCGCAGGTATTCCGTGCAGGTCTCAGGCGGCACCGGGTTGATGTAAAGCCCGGTGCCCCATTCGAACCCTGCGACCTTCGTCAGTCTGGGTATGATTTCCATGTGCCAGTGATAGTGTTCGAGTCCGCCGTCCTTCAGGACGGGCGGCGGGCCCAGCACGCCGCGAAACACCTCGGCGTCGTGCGCGTGGAACGGCGCCGAGTGGATGATGTAGTTGTAGGGCGGGTTTTCCAGGGCCTTCTCAAGGCGCTTGAGCGTATCCTGGAGCACCGTCGCCAGGCGTCCCATCTCGCGGTCGCCGAGCCGCTCGAACTGCGACTCGTGCCGCGCGGGGATTATCCACGTCTCGAACGGGAACCTCGACGCGAACGGCTCGAACACGAGGAAATCCGGGTCGTCGACCACGACGCGAACGCCGTGCTCGCGTTCCTGCCGCACTATGTCGCAGAATATGCAACGGCCGCGGAAGTTGTAGTACTCGAGCGCGCCGCGCAGTTCGCGGACGATAATGTTGGGCACCACGGGCGTCGCAATGAGCTGTGAATGCGTGTGCTCCAGGGACGCGCCCGCCGCGGAACCGACGTTCTTGAACACGATGCCGAACTTCAGCCGTGGGTCCCGCATCAGGTCGGCCATGCGGTCGCGGTACGTCGCTATCACCTCGGTGAAGTGTGCGTTCGAGAGCCCGGTCGGCGTGACGACGTGCTCGGGTGTCTCGATGACGACCTCGTGGGCGCCGACGCCGCCCATGCGGTCGTACATCCCGACGCCCTTCTTGTCGAGCTCCCCCTCGATACGGAGCGCCGGGAACTTGTTCGGCACGACGCGGACGCGCCAGCCCGGCTCGTTCGGCTTTGTGCCTTGCTCGCGGCGGGCGAATATCTCGGGCGGGGTCTTGTCCTCGTGCCCGTTGTCGAACGGGCAGAAGCCGCCTGTCACCTCGGTGTGTTCGTGCTTGAAGTCCGACGGCCGGGCCGCGCGCTCGGCCGCGATGATGTTCCACCGGCCCAGAATCGGGTCCCGTCGCAATTCCGGCATGCAGACTCTCCGAACACTCAGGACGGCGGCCGCGGTTCACGCCGGCGGCGCCTTATTCATTTTCGGTTTTCGGTTGCCCCAGTTCAAACACATTTATGCATCGTGCGCGCAGGCCGGAAAGGGCGCGTCAGGCCGCGGGGCCGGGCCGGCCGACGTCCGCGCGACGCGCGGCGGCCGTTTTTCCCTGGGCGGCCTTGTCCGACAGGACCGCCTCGTAAATCCGGCCCATGTTCGCCGCCGTCCGCTCTATGTTGAAGTTCTCGGTCACGGCCGTCCGGCCCCGCCCGGCCAGTTCGGCGGCTGTGTCCGGGTCGTCCAGCAGGCGCTCGACCTGGCGCGCGATTGCGTCCGGGTCCTTCTTCGGCACGAGGATGCCCGTCTTTCCGTTCTCGATGAGCTTGAAGACGCCGCCCGCGCTCGTTGCGATGACGGGCACGCCCGAGGCCATCGCCTCGATCGCGGGCAGGCCCAGCGCCTCGGCGAGCGCCGCGACGACCATGATGTCCATCGCCCTGAACACGTCGAGCTGGTCGACCGGGCCCCGCGCGAACGTCACGCGGTCCACGAGGTCGAGCTCCGAGATGAGGTTCTGGAGACGTTTGCGGTCGGGCCCCTCGCCGGCGATGACGAAATGGGCCATCCGCCCGCGCATCGCGAGCAGGTGTGCGGCCCGGATGAAATACTCGTGCCCCTTGCTCTCGACCAGCCGGCCGACCGTGCCGACCACGGGCGCCTCGGACTTCGCCGACCGGCCTCTGTCGCGGCCGCGGAAGACGCTCATGTCCACGCCCTCGGGCACGACCTCGATGATCTCGCGCGGCAGTCGGATGCGGTTCACGAGATCGACCCGCACCGCGTCGCTGGCCACGATTATCCTGCCGATGAACCGCCGCGAGAAGCCGACCGACTGGCCCGGGTCGAGAAAGTCGCCGATCCCCAGCACGTAGGGCTTCCGGAGCCGGCGGGCGAGCCGGGCTCCGATGCCCGCCAGGTCCGCGCCGTGAACGTGAATTATCTCGGGGTTCATCTTGCGGATCCGCGCGACGAGGCCGCGCAGGCCGAGGCGCCCGCGCAGATCGCTCGAAAGCGCACGCGACAGCCATATCGGCGGATTGTGTTCGCTCGCGCGCCAGGCGCCCTCGCGGGGATAGACGCTCGCGAGCGACCCGCCCCGGCAGACCATCTCGACCGTGTGGCCCGCCTTGTTCAACTGCCGGGCCAGGGCCAGGATCGCCCGAAACGCCGCGGTCGGACCCAGCCGCCCGGTCACGAACAGGATTCGCCTCGACCGGCCGCGCTCGTCCATGATCTCAGACATTCAGAACCACCGCCGATGAAGAAGGCAACGCACCCATTATCCACAAGCCGGGAACGAAACGCAACCGTCGAAGCGTCGCGGCCCGCGCAACGTCGCGGCCCTTGCCCCGACGGCGTGCCGCGCTACAATGGGCCGAGGTCAGCCGGCACGGCAACACATATGGAGGCGCATATGCCGCATCACATCGAACTCGTGCTCGACGCGAAAGCCGAACTTGGCGAGGGCGCGATCTGGGACGACGCCCGCGCTCTGCTCTACTGGGTCGACATCGTCGGTTGTTCCGCCCACGTCTATGACCCCGCGTCGAATTCCGACCGGGCCATCGACATCGGCGAGCTTGTCGGGACGGTCGTGCCCCGCGCCTCCGGCGGCTTGATGCTGGCGCTCGAACACGGCTTCGCGCACCTCGAACTGCCGTCGGGCAAACTCGACCGCATCTGCGACCCGGAACGCGGCGTCTCGACGAACCGTTTCAACGACGGCAAGTGCGATCCGGCCGGGCGATTCTGGGCCGGCACGATGGGCAAGGCCGGGTCCGGCCGCCTCTACTGCCTCTTTCCCGACCTCACGGCCAAGGTGATGCTCGAAGGCGTCACGACATCGAACGGCATTGCCTGGGACCTCGATGCGAAGACGATGTATTACATCGACACGCCGACGCAGAAGGTCGACGCCTTCGACTACGACCTCGACACCGGCGCCATTAGCAACCGCCGCACGGTCGTCACCGTACCCGGCGACATGGGCCATCCGGACGGGATGACGGTCGACGCCGAGGGCAAGCTGTGGGTCGCGCATTGGGACGGCTGGCACGTGCATCGGTGGGACCCCAAAGGCGGCGAGTTGATGGAGTCGATCCCGGTGCCCGCGGCGCGCGCGACCTCGTGCGCGTTCGGCGGCCCGGACCTCGACGAGCTTTACATCACGACCGCGCGAGCCGGCATCGACGACTCCGCCCTCGGTGAACAGCCGCACGCCGGCGGGCTCTTCAGGGCGAGGCCGGGCGTCCGTGGCGTCGAGGCCTTCGCCTTCGCGGGGTGAGAGGCGCGAGTGTCTAGCCGCTCGTCGGCCAGATTTCCGCCGCGAGCTTCTTGATCCTGCTCAGTGCGACCTTGCCACTGCCGAGGAGCGGGATTTCGTCCACCTCGTGGAACATTTCCTTCCTCGGTATCCAGAGTTTCGGCAGGTCGGCCGCGTTGAGCTTCTCCCACAGTTCGTCGACCGGGATGGGCAGTTTCGTGTGCAGGACGGCGAGTTGCTCGCCCTTCCGTTCGTCCGGGACGGACGTCACAACGCAGACGTGCCCGCCGGCGCCGAGCCCGAGCACGTTGCAGATCGCCTCCTCGACGGCCATGTGCGCAACCATCTCGCCGCCGATCTTGCTGAACCGCGAGAGCCGGTCGGTTATCGTGATGAACCCGTCCTCGTCGATGCGGGCGATGTCGCCGGTCCTGTACCACCCGTTCTCGATGACCTCGGCCGTCTTCCCCGGCTCGTTGAGGTAGCCGAGCATCACGTTCGGGCCTTTGATGAGCAGCATGCCCTCGTCGCCGGCGTGGCGCGTCTCGCCCGTGTCGGGGCCGACGACCTTGGCCACGACGTTCGGGATGGGCTGGCCGATGGTGCCCTCCTTCGTGCCGACCTGCACGTCGCCCGTCCACGTCCTCTTGTCCGGGATGTTGACGGCCGCGACGGGCGACAGCTCGGTGCAGCCGTATCCCTCGAGCGGGCGGAGCCCGAACTTTTTCTCGAAGGCGTCGGCGATCCGCGGCCTGAGCTTCTCGGCCCCGGCCACGACCATCTTCAAGCTCGCGAAATCCTCGGGCGGGCACTGGCGCGTGTAGGCCATCAGGAACGTCGGCGTCGCGATCAGGTGGGTGGCCCGGTGCTCGCGGACGAGCCGGCCGATCGTCTTGCCGTCGAGCGGGTTGGCGTGGTAGACGGCGCGGAAGCAGCGCAGGACGGGCGCCCAGAGCGTCGCCGTGAAGCCGAACGAATGGAAGAACGGGAGCACGCCGCAGAGGCAGTCGTCCTGCTTGAACGACAGTATCTGGCAGAAGCCGTCGATGTTCGACGCGATGTTCTTGTGCGAGAGGACGACGCCCTTCGGCTTGCCCGTGCTTCCGCTCGAGAAGATGACGGTGGCCGCGTCGTCCGGCCGCGTCCGCGGGCGGCTGTACATCCGGCACAGAATCCACCGCGGCAGGAGGCGGAGCGCCAGGACCGCGCGGACCTTCTGCCATCTCGTGATGCAGTCGGCGATGTCCTCGATCATAACCATTTCTGGCATCAACTGGAGCTTCGCCTTTTCGACGAACCGGCGCGAGGTCAGCACCCTGCGTATGCGGCATTCCTCGATTGCCGTTCGGATAGCGTCGCGCGAGGCGGCGTAGTTCAGGTTCACCGGCACCTTGCCCGCGAACAGGGCGGCGATGTTCGCCGCGACCCCGCCGACCGACGGCGGCAGTAAGAGGCCGACGTGCCCGTCGCCCCGCGCCATCGCTCGAATCCTTTTGCCCAGCAGGGCGGCCGTCGTGAGCAGGCCGCCGTAGCGGAGCTTCGCGCCGGATGAATCGCTGACGCATGGCTTGTGCCACGCGGCCCGCGCCGCGCGGATGAAGGCGTGGTGCAGGAGCACCTGGGCGCCCCTGCGATAGTCGAACGCCTCGGCGCCCAGCTCGGCGACCGCGGTGCGCACGTCGTGCGCCGTCGCTGTGCCCGGCAGAGCCGGGCCGAACGACACGGTCACGGCGTAGGGGATCGACCTCGGCCACTTCCACAGCACCTTGCCACCTTCGAAGCTGAAGACACTGCCCCAGACGCGGTCGAGGTTCACGGGTATCACCGGGACGTCCGTCCCACGGACGATGCGCTCGAAGCCCGAGCGGAACCCCAGCAGGTTGCCGGTGCGCGTTATGCTGCCCTCGGCGAAGATGCAGACGAGGGCCCCTTCCTCCGTCAGCGCCTTGCGCGCCTCGTGGAACGCGGCGACGAGCGCCTTCGGGCCGTCCTCCGGCGCGATCGGGATCGCGCGCATCGCCCTGGCGGCCCAGTGCAGGAGCGGATGCTCGTAGTACTGGCGGTACATGACGAACCGCACCGGCCTTTGCAAGCTCGCCGAGATGAGGGCCGCGTCGACGAACGACA
>Ga0180435_10002367_pt1 | contig 19329 bp, 15 predicted proteins | sample SS_ome_3_FD_132467 | JGI IMG/M metagenome (GOLD analysis project Ga0180435, IMG submission 132467) | Hypersaline lake sediment archaeal communities from the Salton Sea, California, USA - SS_3_S_1 metaG | ecosystem: Environmental > Aquatic > Non-marine Saline and Alkaline > Hypersaline >...
AACTTTTGACTTTTTAGACAGGATAACAGGATGAACAGGATAGGGGTTTGATTATCCTGTCTAAAATAGAGTTTTATTGTCCCGATAATATCAATAAGACAAACCGGGCTCCCGAAGTATTTCGGGGGAAAGGAAATTCCGAAGCAGGAACTTAGCGCTTCGCGCTAACTTTAGGTAGCCGCACCCTTCAGGGTGCGCAATTAACGCAGGCTAAAGCCTGCGGCTACCTTTTATGCAGGATTGTTGAAATTTCGAAACAGTCCCGATATTAGCCGGGATGCAAGCAGAATTGGCCCTTACTTCGTTCTGGCAAATGATTTAACCGCGGATTATGCTGATTAAAGGAAATATAATCCGTTAAATCCGCTTAATCAGCGGTTTATTAAATTACGCTCGTTTTGGTTCTGTTTCTTACCCCCGCTGGATCAGGGGCGCTCCCGGTTGAGAAGGGTTTCAACGCGAGATCTCTCCGGCAGGTCCGGAGCAAGTTCCAGGGCGCGCTGAAGATAGGGCTCGCCTGCCCGGGGATTATTTTCCATTAGGAAGTAGATCAACCCGACCTTGAGGTTGGCCTGAACATTATCCTCTTCCAGCCTGATAATCGCGAGAAAAGCGGACCGGGCCTCGCTCCAGTTCCCTAATTTGCTCTCGACTATACCCAGGTTGGAAAGAGCCCGTATATAGTAAGGATCGACCTTGAGCGCTTTCCGGAAGGATTTTCGGGCGTCTTCTAAATCACCTTTCTCAAATAGAGCGTTGCCCAGGTTATAATGGGCCGGTGCCAGCTCCGGATCTAGAGCAATGGCCTTCCGGAATGATCGGATTGCCTCCTCGCTACGCCCCTGCTCCAGGAGATTCAAGCCGATATTATTCATAAAGACCGGATTGTCCTCCCCCTCTCTTAGAGTTTTGCCGTATTGCTCTTCCGCCAGTTCAGGTTTCCCCATCTCCCGGTAGAGATTGGCAAGGTTATTCCGGGCTGCCGCCAATCCGGGATTAAGTTCGATGGCGCGGCGATATTCTCTCTCCGCTTCTGAAAGGTCCTCCCGGAGGCGGAGGATGTCGCCCAGGATATTGTGTCCTTCCGGATAGCCGGGTTTGATATCAAGCGCCCTCCGGCAGATCTCTTCCGCCCGTGCCAGTTCATCCATATTTTTATAGCTGATTGCCAGGTTAACCATCCCCTCCGGGTAGTCGGGGGCTATTTTAATGGCCTGTTCAAGAGTACGCCTGGCTTTCGCGTACTGCTTATCCTGATTAAATAGATATCCCAGGTTATTGTAAGGGCGCGCTTTGCCGGGAGATTTATTCACCGTATCGGTCCAGAGTGTGATTTCATCCATCCAGATCCGGTTCCGGGCGAATGTCAGAGCGGAAAGCATGAGTGTGATCAGGCTGAAAAATATCAGTAGTTTGCGGGATGAGAAGTCCAGTTCCGCGACAACGAATGCCAGTCCCAGCACGGGTAGATAGAGCCGGTGCTCAAAGATAAGATCCCGGATGGGAATGAAACTGGATTCGGGAAGAAGGGTCAGAAAGAAAAATATGATTCCGAAAGCGGCGGCGGATTTCTTATATCTTAGCAGTAGAACCGCCCCGATAAGTATAGAGATGATCAGGATGGACGAGAAGATAATCTCAGGATTGAAGCAAGAGGAGACCGCCGGGAAATCATAGTCCAGATTCTGATTGACCGGGATCAGGATTAGCCGGAGATAAGTTGTAAATACCCTGATCTGAGTCAGACCGTAAGTCAACCGGGCAGGTGCCTCCACTCCCCCCGAGATCTTCTCGAATCCAGCCGATATTTTCCCTCCTCCCAGTTGTCCGCTGTCGTTGTATTTTGGATTACCGGAATTCAACAATACCGTCAGCGGGATGATGAGAATAAGGAGGAGAAATATGGACCATCGTAATCTCCGCCGTTCTGGTTTATTGCCGGTGAAGAATATATCCCAGAGGATGATTGCCAGGGGGAAAGTTACGCTCATTTCCTTGGCCAGCATCGCGGCAGCGCCGGATAGCCACGCGAAAAGATAGTATAATTTTGAGCGCCTCCGGTTGGCCTGGATATATAGCAGGAAACCGGCCAGATAAAAAGTCGCGGCCAGGGACGCGGCCCGCTGGGCTATATAGCTGATAGCCTGGGTTTGAATTGGATGGAGGGCAAAGATCATCGCCCCGGCCAGCGCCGGCCAATATTTCTCTCCGGTCCCGTTCGGTCTAATTTTTTCCGATGAATATAGAATTATGTAATAGACCAGCAGTGAGTTGAAAATATGAATAATCAGGTTTACCAGGTGATATCCGAATGGTTCCATCCCTCCGATTTGATAATTCAGATAAAATGAAGCAGTGATGATGAAGCGGGTGGGCCAGTATAGCCAGAGTCCACGGATGGTGTCGGATCCGTTTCTCAATACCGGATTCAGCAAAATTGAAGAGCGGTCATCAAAATGAAAAGATGAGAATAAGGTCTGTCCATATACTACGCCTACCAGAATAACCAGGATACCCAGGCACAGGATACGTGAGTTATTTTTCAAAATTGCGGTTTTGATGTTGACCATTTTCCAATCTTTGAGTAATTTCAACAGTGTGATTTTGACTGCCGTAACTAATGGATGACAAATAGCTTATGTAAGACTTTATCACATCAACCCCCCATCAAAAATAATAATGAAGATCGGGATTGATATCCAGTGCTTAACCCGTCCTCTGACCGGTGTTGGTTACTATACTCTAGGCATCTTAAGAGGACTGGCCTCCCTCCCCGTCTCCGATCTGATTTTTCCATTCTATTTCAGCAGTCGGGGAAATGTTGAACTGCCGGCTAGAGTCTATAAGAAGATGGCTCCACGGGGCAAGAAGATCCCGGGCAGGATATTGAGCCTGGGGTGGAAGCGGCTCGGATTTCCTCCGGTAAACTGGTTGATCCCGGGGCTGGATCTATATCATTTTACAGATTTTGTGGCCCGCCCGGTCCGGAGAAAACCGGTAGTAACCACTATTTACGATCTCTCATTCAAGCGTTACCCTGAGTTCACCGAACCAAAGAATCTGAAGTATCTGGAGGCATCTCTTCCCAGAAGTATCGAAAGGTCGGACCGCATTATTGTTATCTCTGAATTTACCCGGGATGAATTAATTTCGCTTTACCCGGTATCCAGCGATGAGATTACCGTTGTCCACGGTGGTATTGATGATATCTTCCATGAAACGCAGACCGAGGATGAGTTAATGAGGGCTCGATTCCGCTTTAATCTCCCTGAGAAATATATCCTTACCGTTGGTACCTGGGAACCCCGGAAGAACCTGGTAAGACTGCTTCAGGCCTGGAGGAAATTACGTATGGAAGGAAAATTGGGGGGATATAAACTGGTTATGGTAGGGATGAAGGGCTGGCTTTGCGGAGAGATTGAGCAGAAGTTTCGCAATCAGGCTGGTCAGCGCGGTGTGATGTCAATAGGCTATGTTCCCCGGAGAACCATGCCGGCAATCTATCAGGGCGCGTCCGCGTTTATTTACCCCTCAATATATGAAGGTCTGGGTTTGCCTCCGCTGGAAGCCATGGCCAGCGGGACACCGGTTGCCGCGGCCCGGGCGGGAGCGCTCCCGGAAGTTCTCGGGGATGCCGCCCTTTACTTCGACCCATCTGATCCCCGGGAGATGGCCGAGGTTATTAACGCGGTTATTACCCAGGAAGAACCGGCTTCCAATTTACGCCGAAAGGGAAAAGAACAGATCAAAGACTTTACCTGGGAGAAGGCCGCCGAGAAGACAATGCAGGTTTACCGGAATGCCTGCGGTCTGGGTGAAGTTCTGGGGTGATGTTTTTCTGGGGAATGGAGAATAGGGAATGGGGAATAGTAATTGTTCTCCATTCCCTGTTTCCTATCTCTGTTTTGCGGTATTCGTGGTTTTCTATATGCCGGAAAATAAATAAACCGCAGATTAAGCGGATTTTGCGGATTGCTTTTTTAAAATCAGCATAATCCGTTTAATCCGCGGTTAAATAAGTCGCCCGAACGAAGTGAGGGCTAAGTTCCTGTATTGGAATTTCAATAAATTGAAATTCCAGGGTAACGTTGATCGGTCGCGCAGCTCGAAACGTTGAACGGGTTACGGTTACGTGTGCTTTAGCCCCGCAACCGTCCCACGTAACCGATTCGAGCCGCGCAACCGCAACCTTTTGCGCCGAAGGCGCTATGTTCTAGGAATATATATTTATGAGAATTGGAATCGATGCCCGCTGGATCTTTCCGGAGATATCCGGGGTAGGACGGGTAACCGAAAAGTTGATTCATAATCTGGGAGAGTTGGGTGGCGACAATACTTACATCCTCCTCTTTTCCGATCCAGGTCTGATGAATCAATACGGTTCGCGCTGGAGTAAGTATCCGAATTTGAAACCGGTGCTGCTTCCCTGGGGGATATTCTCGCCGGGGAACCAGCTAAAAATGCCATCTTTTATTCGGAGAGAAGGAATTGATCTATTCCACTCCACCAATTACATGCTTCCCCTTTTCCTGAGAAAGATCGCCGTGATCTCAACCATCCATGATCTTATCCCGATCAAGTTTCCTCATTTCACGCCCCGGGCCAAGAAGACCCGTTTCAACCGGCTCTTTCGCCGGCTGCTGATCCAATGCGCCCGCCGGTCGGATCGGGTGATCACCGTCTCCCATCACACCCGGGATGATTTGATGAGAATTCTGGGTTTGCCCCCGGAGAAGATAGCAGTCGTCTACAATGGGATTGATAGTAAATACCATCCACAGAATCGGAACGGGCATCCAGGATCTCTGCCATCCGATCCATTCATACTGTATGTGGGCCGGTTCGATCCCTATAAAAATGTGGTTGGCCTGATAAGATCATTTAACCGATTTTGCCGTGATAGGAAGGACAACCCGAGATTGGTTCTGGCAGGTCATCTCGACCCCCGCTATCCTGAGGCGATCCAAATCGTTGAAGAATTGGGTTTACAAGCCCGGGTTAGTTTTCTCGACGGCGCCACGGAAGAGGAGCTGATACAATTATATAGCGCGGCCCGGATACTAATTCTCCCTTCATTATACGAGGGTTTCGGCCTGCCACCGCTTGAGGCAATGGCTTGCGGGACCCCGGTAATAGCGAGTGACCGGGGCAGTCTCCCTGAGGTGGTCGGGGACGCGGGTCTGATAATCGATCCCGAGGGGGAAGATAGTATTGCCGGGGCAATTGAAAGACTCTGGGAGTCCGATACCCTACGGTCGGAACTTCGGGAGAAAGGCCTGCGGCGGGCGAAAGATTTCTCCTGGGAGAAGACGGCGCGGGAGACATTGAAGGTGTATGAGGAATTGATGGATGGAGAGTAGAGAGCAGGCAGTGGGGAGTGGGGGACATGACAAAGGGATAACTGAATATCCAATTTCCAATATCCAACTCCCAATGTCCAAATTCGTGAGCCCCGCAAAATGGCCTTCGGCCATCGCGGGGTAAAATTCGTGCTAAAAAGGGGCCTCGGGGGAAGAAATGATGAACATCGAACGTCGAACTTCCAACATCCAACTTCGAACGACACCGTCAACCGTCAACCTCCAACTGTCAACTGTCAAATGAAAGTAGCTTTAGTGAAAGTAGCTTTAGTCCATGATTGGTTGAACGGGATGCGGGGAGGGGAGAAGGTACTGGAGGCGCTCTGCGAGCTTTTTCCGGAGGCGGAGATCTTTACCCTCCTTCTGGAACGGGATAAGATCTCTTCCCGAATTAGTGAGATGAAGATACATACTTCATTTATCCAGCATCTCCCCTTTTCCTTCAAACATTACCGGAATTATCTGCCTTTATTCCCCCGGGCCATAGAAAGGTTAGACCTGACCGGGTTTGATCTGGTCATCAGTACCAGTCACGCGGTTGCTAAAGGATGCTGTCCCGCGCCGTCCGCGGTTAATGTTTGCTATTGTTTCACGCCGATGCGGTATATCTGGTTTCTCTATCGGGAGTATTTCGGAGAGAATTTCATTAAAAAGATATTGCTGAACCCCTGTTTTTCATACCTGCGCCGGTGGGATATTAAATCCTCACGCCGGGTGGGAGAGTTCCTGGCGATCTCAAATGTTGTTGCCGAAAGGATCAACCGGATCTATAATAGGGAAGCTGAAATAATTTACCCCCCCGTTGATACCGACTTCTTCCGTCCCGGGGGGGATATCAGAGATTACTACCTGATCGTCTCCGCGCTGGTGCCGTACAAAGAACTTGATCTGGCAATCACCGCGTTTAACTATCTGGGTCTGCCGTTGAAGGTGGCCGGCTCCGGGCCTCAGGCCGAGAAGCTGCGGGGGAGTGCAGGCCCTAATATTGAGTTTCTGGGATGGCAGAGTGATGAGGAACTTCGCCTCCTCTACCAGGGTTGCCGGGCGCTGATATTCCCCGGTGTGGAAGATTTCGGGATTGTCCCCCTGGAAGCCCAGGCTTGCGGGAGGCCCGTAATCGGTCTGGGAGAAGGAGGACTTACCGAGTCTACCATCCCTTTGTCGGATGACGGGGATGGGGATCCGACGGGATTATTCTTCGCGGAGCGAACCGTAGAGGCTCTGATCGATGGAGTTAAGCGTTTTATGGAGATCGAGTCGGAATTCGATCCGGTCGCCATCCGGGCCCACGCGGAAAAGTTCGACCGAAAGATCTTTAAAACAAATTTCTCATCCAAAATAAACCAGATACTCGCAGATAAATATTCATAGCTATTTTTTTGCGGAGCAAAAAAGATGTTCCAGATAAGACGATATACCGTAATTTTTACCTTGATATCCCTGATCTCCGACGCCCTGGTCATATTCGGAAGTATGATGATCGCGTTCTGGATCAGTTTCTATCCTCCTCTTACCTGGATTTTTCCGGTGGTCAAGGGTATTCCCCCCCTCTCCGAATACCTGGAGGCATTTCCTGTCATATTGGCTGTCTTCCTGATCGTCTTCAAGGCGTTCAACCTCTATAAGCGCAAGACATACTTCTCCTCAACCTGGCATTTCTTTACCTTTGCCCAGGCGGTAACGGTGGCCCTCTTCAGCCTGATGGCGTTGACATTCCTCTACCGGGAGGACTTTACCTATTCCCGCCGTATGCTGGCCTGGAGCTGGGTTTTGACTATCATTTTGATCACTCTCTCCCGAAGGCTGATTGACCGATTTGAGATAGCCAGCTGGAAGAAAAATAAGGAGACCCGCAAGATTTTGCTGCTGGGTATGGGCGAGATTGCTCAGCGCCTCATCAAGAATTTCTCCAATAATCCCCGCTGGGGAGGGGATGTTATCGGAGTATTGCGATTCAATGGAGGTCAGATCCTTCCTGAATTTGCCTCGCTCGCGGTCTCGGGTAAAGTCGATGAGTTCGAGAAAGTTATCGGCAAGCATCCGGTCGATGAGGTGATTATTACGCGCCTGGACCTTCCTCACGAGCGAATTATGGAGATAATCCTTCTCTGCGAAAAAAACCTTATTGAGGTCAAACTTGTCCCGGATGTGTTATCCATTATGACCAGTCAGGTTGAAGTGGTAAACCTTGACGGGGTGCCGTTGCTGGGGTTGAGAGCTCTGCCGCTCTATTCGACCTGGAACCGGTTCATAAAGAGAATTCTCGACCTTCTGGGTTCGGCGGTGGGCCTGGTTATATCCCTGCCGATATTGCTGGTCTGCGCGGCCGCGGTTAAATTGACATCGAGAGGACCGATATTATACCGGCAGGTAAGAATAGGAGAGAACGGGGAGAATATAACGATCTATAAGCTCCGAACCATGCCGGTTGACGCGGAAAAGCGGACCGGTCCGGTGCTCCCGATAAGTGATGACCCCCGCGCGACTCCGGTGGGGCGGTTTCTGCGTCGATTCAGCCTCGATGAACTCCCCCAGCTCTGGAATGTCCTCAAAGGAGATATGAGCCTGGTAGGTCCCCGCCCGGAACGTCCGATCTTTGTGGAGCAGTTTAAAGAATCCATTCCCCGCTACATGTCCCGCCATCTGATAAAGTCAGGATTGACCGGTTGGGCCCAGGTAAACGGTCTCCGCGGCGACACCTCGATCAAGATGAGGGTTCAATATGATATGTACTACCTGGAGAACTGGTCGCTTTTTATGGATATCAAAATCATCCTCCTTACTCTCTTCTCCCGCAAGGTCCATCAGATCAGTCACCGGATTCTCCCCCTGGAATAAACCGAGTCAGCCATAAATCGGTTTGGTTTTAAGAGTCATAAAAAGATCTAGGTTAGATCTGACTGATTAATTTTAATAAACATGAAGATAGAATTTCAACCGATCGGGGTGATTCATACTCCATTTAAAGAAAAAGCGGGAATGCCCATCCAACCTTCCGGGGGGAGTGGTATTCAGGGGACTGTCGAGGTCTACCCGGAGTTTCAAGACGGATTGGCCGACCTCGAAGGGTTTTCTCATATTATGCTGCTTTACTACTTCCACCGGAGTGAAGGGTTCAACTTGCGGGTAGTCCCGTTTCTTGATACCCGACTCCGGGGGCTTTTCTCGACCCGTGCCCCCAAACGCCCCAACCCGATCGGGATTTCCATTGTCAGGCTGATGGGCATAGAGGACGGGATTCTCCAGATTGAGAATGTGGATATGCTCGATGGCACACCACTTCTTGATATCAAACCCTATGTCCCGGAATTTGATGCCCAAACAGATATCCGGACCGGTTGGCTGGAGGAGGCTCGTGAGAAAGTCTCAAAAAAAAGATCAGATAATCGCTTCAATAGTGGAAGCATTCAGTAAACCCCCCATCACGGGCTCATATCGATGGAATTGTAGCGGGTGACAGGAACCGCGGTCAACGACCGCGGCTACAGTGCCCGGAAAAGACGGGGTTATTTCATCAGATAATTAGTTATGAAAAAAAGAGTTAAGATTCCAGGCATCATTATTATCGTCCTTATTGTTCTAGTGGTTATTATTCGATTGGTGTTGCCTATGGTAGCGGTGAAGATCGCCAACCGGCAACTCCCGGGCATTCTCAATACGGAAGCCTCGATCGGCTCAGTGAGTCTCGGTCTGCTCCGGGGTTATGTCTCGATCAGGGATATCCGGATTGCCCAGCCGGAAGGCTTCGGCGAAGGGAATCTCCTCCTGGCCCCGGAAGTTAGCGTTAAGGTGGATCTGTATTCGCTCCTCAGTCCGCCCATGACGGTGGAAGAAGTCGCTCTTACTGACTGGGAGGTGAATATTGTCAAGAACGCGGAAGGGGTAATGAATATCGACGCCCTCCAGCCGAAATCCTCCCCCGATCAGCTCCCTCTGGCTGAACAAGAAAGCCGGGAAGATCAGCCCGGGGAAGAAGTAGAGAAGAGAGAGGAGATACCGGAAGGGCGGGATGAGAAAGTGGGCGAAGTGGTCAATGAAGCGGCTGTGGCTGCGAGCCCGGGCGAGATCAAGGAAGTTGAGAAGGTAGGGGAGAATAAGGAGGAGACAGAAGAAACGAAAGAAGGAGAAGCCACATCGAAACCGATTATGGTCCGAAAATTCTCCATAAAGAACCTATCCTGCTCTTATACGGATCACGCTCTTGCCCTGGAGCATGCCGAAGCCGGGGAGGAATTATTCCCGGAGGGGGAGGATTTCGCTTCCTCGACCGATCTTCCTGATGAGATGGAGGCGAAAGCCAAGAGCCCGGTTGAGACAGTGTCCCCGTCTCCAATCCCCGATCCGTCCGTAGCAGCCGATCAGACGCCACTCACCCAGTTGAAGATGGAAGCCCCGGCCGCTTCCTCTTCGGCTGCCTTTTCTACCGGAACTGAACCAGCGGAGAACGTGGATTCGGGAGAGCCGATGGAGGATGATGAAGAAGAGGTATTGCGGATACAGATCACTTCCTTAGATCTGCTGCTCACAGATCTCCTGATCGATCCGTTGGCCGACCCGGCTTCGGTCGATCCGGCATCGGCACTTATTACCGCCCGGATCAGACAGGATCCGTTCACCGATGGCCTTCTCGGTATCGCCGCCCGGATCGGCCCGGTCGGGGGAGAGCTGCCGCCCGTGAACGCGGTGCTACGCCTGGCGGATCTGGAGCTGGAACCGATCGAGGTGGTCGTTCCCGATGGTGCAGCTCAGATCCTGGGAGGGAGCGCGCTTGACATTTCAGCTGATCTGGCGCTTGCCTCCTACCTGCTTGACTGTGAACTTGAAATCGAAGTGTCAGGCGGCCATCACTTATCACTCCCCATAGGCGGCACCCCTGACAGTCCGGAGATCGATACGTCGAGCATTCTCTTCGGCGTCATGCTCCACTTCGGCGGAGGACTGGGCAATTTCGCGGGTAATATCGGGGGTGCCGGTTATCATGCCGGGGCCCTGATCGCGGAGTCGGCCTGGGCGGTCGGAGAAGGGACGGCCAATGTATTCGGATCTATAGGGGGGGGGCTCTTCAAGACAGTGACCAGTACCGCGGTCGGGGATCTGGATGGGGCAGTTGAAGGTCTCTCCGATACCACCGTCGGGGCAGCTAATGAGGCCGCCGCCGCGGGCGACGGTGTGGCGGAGGCCAGCGCAGATCGCGCGACGGCTACCGCTCACAGCACCACCGGTGAAGACGCTGATCGGGAGTGGCGGGCTGATACTCCGAAGCGCTGGCAGAAGTCGTGGGATGAGGCCCGGAAACTACTGGCCGAGATGCCATTTCCTCCACCTCCCCGGGAGGAGGCAGAATCAGTCCTCAGTTCCACGCCCGTGCCGGAACTAACCCCTGCCATTGAAGCGTCCAAAAAAACCCTACCCACTCCTGATGAGTTTGGCGGAGAGGAACCTTTTTAATCCCTTTGCTGGGACGGATTAAGTACTCCTTCACATAAATACGATGACGTATTTTGAGCGTTGAGGCGCCCGATATGCAAGGCGCGAGGAGGAAGAATACTCTATAGTATTTGACCGACAAGCAACGCCGCAGATCGGGATGCATCGACGGTCAAATGTCACCGTATTTATGTGACGGAGTACTAAGGCACGATCACGATCGGGGAGCCCAGGACTACGAAGTCGTAGACCTCTTCTTCCTGGGGATGGAGTACCCTCACGCAGCCGAAGGATGCTTCCTCTCCGATCTCTTCAGCGTCTTTAGTCCCGTGGATCCCGTAAGCCCCCGGCGGGGGTATAAACTCGATCCAGCGGGTCCCCAGGGGATACTCCGGGTTATCCGCCCGGATGATGGTCCGATTGTATGGATCGGTCCAGGGAGGATTCTTGAGCTTTCTGAGTACCGTGAACTCGCCTTCCGGCGTACTGTTCTTTGTCCCCAGAGTTACCGGATAGGAACGGATGAAAGTATCTCCCAGGTAGAGGTAGAGTTTTCTCTCGCTTTTATCGACAGCTATCCGGAACGGTCCCTCGATCACGGTCAATGTCTGGCCGATCCGGATCAGGTTGGAGTCCTTGAGATTGTTCAGCCGTGCTAATAGTCCGGTTCCCACATTGTACCGGGAGGCGATCCCGCTTAAGGTATCGCCTTTGACAACCTTGTAGTCAGTACCCAGATCCTTGATCTCTTCCCAACTCAGATCGCTAAGTTCCCCGACGGATATTTCTTCCTCTACTACGGCATCTTCTTCTCCGGTCTCAATGATTATAACATCTTCTTCGCCGACAACTTCAAGGGGTTCCTCGGGTGGTGGTGGAGGTGGCATGGGAGGTCTCTGGCTGGCACAACCGGAAATAATAAAAACAGTTAGGCAAAAACCAATAAATAATCTTATCTTCATATCGATCATCTCCTTTCAATCACGAATTTAATGTTTGAACAATCAACAAAATATTGTCAGTATCCAGAGCATGATTATTTCTTATCAAAAAAAATATATCAACAAATATTTTAAATCAAAACCCCTATCCTGTTCATCCTGTTATCCTGTCTAAAAAGTCAAGAGTTGCCCGAACGAAGTGAGGGCTAAGTTCTCTCAATTCAGGCATCAGGTTTCTTGTCTTTTATCTTGCGGAAGAATTCCGGACCCATGATCTCTTCCGCCGCCCGTGCGATCTCCATGGTACGGGATTTCAGGCGGCATTCGAACGGATCGGGGTTAAAAAGGGATCCGGTCGCCTGGTAGTTGGTAGCAAAACAACCCCCCATACAGGTATCGGCCAATTGGCAATCGATACAGGTCTGTCGAGCCACCGGGACCATACCGCAGAGTGATAATCGGTTATTAATCTCGGTAATTCCATCGTCGAGGGTCCCGAGAGGAAAGATACCCTCCAGATTATCCACACCCAGCATCTTGGAGCAGGGGAAGATAGTCCCCCGGGCGGTAACGGTTATGGAATGACGCCCCGCCCTGCAGCCCCAAAAATTAATCTTCCCTCCCATCATCGCGACACTCTCTTCCAGTGTGTTGACGCGGAAGTGACGACCTTTATCGAGTTCAGCCTTAAGCCATACTGTGACCTGTATCATCTGATCGCGATAAGTATCAAGTCCCCGATCACTCCACTCAACACCGGTTGCGGGCCCGATCAGGAACTGATTAAACCCCAATTCGGCCAGGTGGATAACATTATCCTGGATTTTATCTACCGTGTCGGGTTGAACCGTCATCCGGGCGCCGAGCCAGGGCTGGTACATCTTGAATAGGGGAAGATTATGGATAATTCTGAGATATGAACTATCTCCATCCATGCTCTTCCGGTGAAGATCATGGGTCTCCTGATTGCCATCGATACTTAACAGATATTTCACATGGTGCTTAGCCAGAAATGATATCCGAACTTCATCAAAGAGTGTTCCGTTAGTCGTCATATCGAACGAGACCTTCTGACCTCTACCGGCGTGCTTATCTTCGATGTATAAGACTATATCCTTGATCAGGTCAAAGGCCAGCATGGGCTCCCCGCCGAAAAGAAGAATTTTAAGGTCAGGATTATTCCGGCTCAGATCGAAGAGAAGATCGACTGCTCTCTTCGCGGTCTCCATATTCATTGAATTTGAGGGATTCTTACCCTCCACAAAACAGTAATCGCAGCGCTGGTTACAGTCCTCGGTCAGCATCAACTCCATCTCGGTGATGGGTGGAAACCGCTCCTCGGTCATCTTTCGGCAGACGGCGTTGGCTAGCTCCAGGCCATCCGCTGGTGTAAATCCCGCTTCATCTTCCAGGAACCGGACAATGGAATCCCGGTTAGCGCATGGTTTACGGATATGGGCCTGGATGAGTTCGATTAGATTATTGGTTGTCTCAGGCATTTTAAGTAGGGAAATGTCGTGTTAGCTATTGAACTTTCTCCCCTGCCGGATAAACCGACAGGGGCCGTTTGGGTTTTTGGATTCCGTTTAGCTATTGAACTTTCGTTCCAATGGGATAAACCCATTGGGGACGCCCCCCCCCGAACCGACTGCAACTTCACCCCCAAAACCTCTGCCGGGTTATCAGGCAGGTGAATCAGTTCATCAGCTAACTGGCGTATCAAACTCCCCGCCCCGAAAGCCCTTTGCAACGATATTTAACGTCACTTTCTTTTAACGTACTTATTTTTCAACGTTTGTTAGTTTTAACGCGCTTAGTTAACGCCCAGCGCTAACTAAGCAATTCCCTGCATCTTTGAAGAATTATATCCAGATCTCCGGTCTCGATAGCCAGGGCATGATCGACTGCTCTATTAATAGTTCCGGCCATGGCTCCGGGGTCTTCATTGAGGGGACCGGAATGAAGAATGAAAGCTGGAGAATTTCTTAAGATCGTTGCGATGGCTGAGATCGCACGGTCCCGATCTTCAATAGAGAGATACCGGTTGTTGACTGAATGGTCAAGGAGCTTCTCCAGGGCGCGCGCGGCGGTCAGGGGGCGGATTGCTGTCTCTTCCGGTCTGAATCTATCGAGGAAGAATATTCCACCCACCGGTCGCGGGTATTCTCCGATCTCAGGATAGAGCAACTCCGGGATGACAATGAATCGCCGTACCGGTTTGCCTGTCTCCCGATCTAACTCCTGATAATCATTGAAGAAGGGCAAATCAGCCAACCCGGCCGATAACTCTGGAATCAATCGCGCTCCATCGCTCCGGAGAAGAAAAGAACGGGGAAAAGGGTGGATAAATCCCGAAGCAAGGTCAATTGGAGCGAACTCATCGGAGAAGAATCCGAATCCCTCCTCCCGGAGTTTGAGAGTAGTTGTTGACTTCCCCCTGTTACTCTCCCCCAGGAAAATATATGCTCTCCCGTCCCGCTCCAGAACCGATCCATGAAGAAAGAGGAGATGGGATCGATAGAGGTGATTACACATAAGTTGCGCCCCCCAGAAAGAGAGGGCCTGATCGGGCACTGAACAGGTAAATGAATCAAATCCGGGATCAACTGTTAAGAATTGGTCTTGCTCCTTCAGGATATAGAGTGTTACGGGGTCTCTCCCCGGCCTCCTTTCGGATTTGAATTCATGATATACCGCGTTAAGAAGGTCGATCAGTTCAGGAAAGTTGGATCGGAGCAATACTTCCTGTCCGGGGAAAGTATAGACCTGACCCGGAATTTTGGAGAGGTTGTATCTTTTTTTTATGGCCGGATAGAGATCTTTTACCGAACTGATCATATAAATTAGCTCCCTTCGGGCGCAAATTTATGTTTTGAACAATGGACAAACTTGCTAATTCGACTGTAAGGTTGGATAATTGCCAGTTTGCGGCACCTGTCAAAAACCAAATCTCAATTATCACTGGTATCCACTATGAATATATGTTATTCACGTTTTCTATCCAATAACTTTGGATAGAAAAATAATAATTTTTACGGAGTAAAAATTATGTGCCTGGCAGTTCCAATGAAAATTATCTCGGTTGAAGGTGATACAGCCCGGGTCTCCCTGGACGGTCTGGAGAAGGATATTGATGTACGTTTCCTGAAAGATCCCGGGCCGGGGGAGTACGTGATAGTACACGCCGGCTTCGCGATCGAGAAACTGGATGAGGAAGAAGCCAGAAAGACTCTGCAACTCTTTCAGGATATTACCGCGGAATTAAATAAAAGTTCGTAGTGCAGGTCTTCAGACCTGCCCGGCCTGAGCAGGTCTGAAGACCTGCACTACGAGTTTGTGCATTAAAGGAGGAGCAAACTCGTGAGGTTTATCAGTGAATTCCGGGATCCGGATCGGACCAGAGTTCTGGCTGAAGAAATTAAGCGATTGCTTTCCGGGCGGAAGATAAGCCTGATGGAGGTCTGCGGGACCCACACCGTCTCCATCTTCCGGTCGGGATTGAAGAGTCTCCTCCCATCTTCGCTTCGCCTTATCTCCGGACCCGGATGTCCGGTTTGTGTAACCCCTCAAAAAAAGATCGACACCATCATAGCCTACGCGCGTCAACCCGATACCATTATTACCACATTCGGGGATATGCTCAATGTCCCCGGGACGGAGTCATCTTTAAGAGAAGAGAAATCACGGGGGGCGGATATCAGGATGGTCTATTCCCCGCTGGAGAGTTTGGCCCTGGCCCGGGATAATCCGGAGAAGAAGGTGATCTTCCTCGCCATCGGTTTTGAGACCACCATCCCGACCGCCGCCGCCACGATTATTGAGGCGGAAAAATCCGGCCTGGATAATCTCTTCCTGATCCCGGCCGGGAAACTTATTCCGCCGGCCATGGAGTTCTTACTCTCCCAGGGCGATGCCGGGATCAACGGTTTCCTCTGCCCGGGACATGTCAGCGCTATCATAGGAACCGCACCTTACCGCAAGATAGCGGAGAAGTTTGGTGTCCCCTGCGTGGTCGCCGGATTCGAGCCCATAGATATACTGGCCGCGATCGGGGAACTTCTGTTATTGATTAAAGAGGGCCGGCCGGAGGTGAGAAACCTCTACCCCCGCGTGGTCCGGGAGGGGGGCAATTCCCTTGCCCAAAAGTTGGTAGATGAGGTCTTCCAGATCGCGGATACGGAATGGAGAGGCCTGGGAGTGATCCCGGGAAGCGGTCTCCAGTTAAGCCCGAAGTTTGAAAAGTATGATATCAGTCTGATAGAACCGGTCGAGATTACTCCCTCCCGGGAGAACCCGGCCTGTATCTGTGGAGATATCCTCCGCGGTGTCAGCGAACCCCCGGATTGCCCCGCCTTCAAAAATTCCTGTTCCCCCGACCACCCTCTAGGACCCTGCATGGTCTCCTCCGAAGGAACCTGCGCCGCCTGGTATCGTTATGGGAGAAGTTAATTTTGTCACAGGCTGTGACAGAATAGTGCTCTTAATCAATAGTCCCGGCTTGACCCTGGCCTTTAATGTTGAACCCCTTTGGGGTTCTTTTTGGGTGTGTGGTGTTTGGGTGTATATCCCGGGGATTCTCCCCGGGCTTAAATGTTGAACCCCGTTGGGGTTCTCATTCCGTGACCCCAAAGGGGTCCAACGTCTCAGCCCCGGGTTTTACCCGGGGATATGTGCCCTCACATACCCAACCACCAGCACCCTGTAGGGGTGCAACATCTTTAAGGGCACATTTTGTGCCCTTGAAATTTTAGATAATTTTGGATAATTGCCATTGACAATTGCCAATTGGCATTATAAATTGGCTCCACAAGGATTATTATATTATGCAAACAGTAATTGATAAATTTGGGCGGGTGGTAATTCCGAAGCAGGTAAGACTTCATCTTGGACTGATAGCGGGGACTCCGCTTAATATTGAAGAAAAAGACCACAAGGTACTTCTTGAACCAGTTGAAGATAAAACTTTCCTGATAGAGAAAGATGGTTTATTGGTGTTTTCCGGAACCGCGACCGGAGACCTCACGGGAGCGGTGCGTTCTCAAAGAGACGCCAGACTGAATAAGCTGGGGATTTAGTCGCTTATAATGAAAGTACTCTTCGACACTTCGGTATTAATTGCGGCCATGGTTGAAGTCCATCCGAGTCATGATCCGGCATTCGACTGGCTTCGAAAAGCTAAAGCGGAAGAAATAGAGGGTTTCATCTGTAGTCATACTCTGGCCGAAGCTTATGCGGTACTGACTAAATTACCAATCAGCCCGAAGATATCACCGAATATGGCTCAACGCCTTATCCGCGATAATCTTCTTTCCTGTACACGGGTTATTACACTGACCTCAAAAGATTATAATTCCGTAATAGACAGCTTGACCGGGCTCGGTGTAAGTGGTGGAGTTATCTACGACGCACTGATTGTTCAGGCCGCGAAGAAAGCGCAGGCCGATCTTCTCCTCACGCTGAATATTAAAGATTTCAAACGAGTCTGTCCGGATCGTTCCATTATTATCAAAGTTCCTTCGTAATGATATTAAAGACGACTATGGAATTACCAGAGCTTCTTCGGGTAAACACCTCCATCAACCAGGCGTCTGATTGCCGATTGGACATGGGGCTTATCCTCGGGATAGGTTACTCCGAACCATTTCTCGGCTGTGGGGAGGACGGTGACCGTAGCTTTTTTATCCCGGACCATAAATCCTACTTCTTCCGGGAGAAGATATTCCGATTTGGGGATTTTGATCTTCTCCCGCAGGAAGGCTGAGAATCCTGTCTCCAGTTCCGGGAAGATGCCGGGGGTAAAGCCCCACATATTCATCGAGACGATGCTGTCGGGATCTTCCTCGATCCAGTCTATTCCGTTCTCGGTGTAGGATACCTCATCCCCGATCTTTCTGATCTTAAGTCGCTCCTGGATATCTTCCAGATATCCTTTGCGATTCACCCGGCAGAATCCCCGGGAGACGGTGCCGAAATCCGATAGTGTGTTCTTGAGAGTAAAACCCATCATGCAGTAGTCAGCGACTCCATCCCGATCGGAAGCCTTGCGAAGGTAATCAGCCAGACCGGAAAATGAGGGTGCCCCGTAAAAGTCGTCCGCGTTGATCACCGCGAAGGGGCGATCGATCTCTTCCCGGCAGATCAATACCGCCTGGCCGGTCCCCCAGGGTTTGATCCGCCCGGCCGGAACGGAAAATCCTTCGGGTATCCGGTCGAGAGTTTGAAAGACATAAGCCGTCTCGATCCGATCCTGAATTCGGTTTCCGATTTTTTCCCGGAAGGCATCCTCAATATCCGGCCGGATCACGAAGACTACTTTGCCGAAGCCGGCGCGGATCGCGTCATAGATGGAGTAATCGATAATGATCTCTCCTGACGGACCCACCGCGTCAAGCTGTTTCAACCCTCCGTACCGGCTCCCGATTCCGGCCGCCATTATGACAAGCGTGGGTTTTTTCATTCCTATAGATCCCTGTATTTATTAGCTATCAATCAAATCTCCACCGACACAAGGTCGGTGGTGGATATTTTCTTCGCGATGATATACTTAGCTATCAATCACATCTCCACCGACACAAGGTCGGTGGTGGATATTTTCTTCGAGGTGATATCCTTAGCTATCAATCAAATCTCCACCGACACAAGGTCGGTGGTGGATATTTTCTTCGAGGTGATATCCTTAGCTATCAATCACATCTCCATCCCGGTTGATTAAACCGGGATGGTGGATACCAGCAAAGCACTAAAGTGTTACTATTTTTCATTCATTGAAATTTCTTATCAATAATAATACATTACTGTATCAAAGATCATATATTACTTAAAATCCCTTTAGCTTAAAATATCGAAATTTCAATAAATGAAAAAAAGAATTACGCTTAAAGACGGAAGCGGGAGCCGGGAAGCTCGGGATCTGATCGACGGAATCATCGTTCCGGAGTTCTTGAACCCCCACCTCGCCGGGCTTCCCGACGCCGCCGCTCTGCCTCACCTGGAAGGGAAGATCGCCTTCACTACCGACTCTTTTGTCGTATCTCCCATCTTCTTTCCCGGCGGGGATATCGGGAAACTTGCGATCTGCGGTACTGTCAACGATCTGGCGGTGACCGGGGCAAAGCCTCTATATTTAACCTGCTCCTTCATCATCGAAGAGGGGTTTGAGATCGAAGCTCTTGCCCGCATTGTATCCTCGATGGGAGACTGGGCGAAGAAAGCCGGGGTCTTGATTGTCACCGGGGATACCAAGGTGGTAGAAGCGGGCAATGCCGACCGGATCTATATCAATACCGCCGGGATTGGAATTATCCCTGAGATCATGCCTCTATCTCCCGACCGGATCGCCCCCGGCGACGCTGTGATCGTGAGCGGGACAGTCGGTGATCATGGTCTGGCGATCCTGGCCGCACGGGAAGAGCTGGATATCAGTCCACAGCTCCTCAGCGACTGCGCCCCTCTGAACAGTCTGACGGCGGCGATGATCGAGACCGGAGCGGATATCAAGTTTATGCGCGATCCCACCCGGGGCGGTGTGGCCGGGATTATGAATGAACTGGTGGATGGAAAAAATCTGGGGATTGAACTGGTAGAATCTGAGATTCCGATCC
>Ga0180435_10002369_pt1 | contig 19318 bp, 12 predicted proteins | sample SS_ome_3_FD_132467 | JGI IMG/M metagenome (GOLD analysis project Ga0180435, IMG submission 132467) | Hypersaline lake sediment archaeal communities from the Salton Sea, California, USA - SS_3_S_1 metaG | ecosystem: Environmental > Aquatic > Non-marine Saline and Alkaline > Hypersaline >...
CCACGCGGGCGAACCTTACGCGCTTGCTCTCCATGAACACTGCCTCCTCTCGCGCCGGCCCTCCGGGCCCCGCGCTCTGTTCCCGTGCCCTAACGTCCGTTTTCTCTGGTGTCTGGACCAATGCGGATGACGCCGTGGCACATCTTCGCCATACAACCCACTGTGCTTCCATGCTTAGTTGCAAAGAGTATGCCAGCGTGTCCTGTGCGCAATATGAACGCTCAGTTCTGACTGATACTGAATGGTCATCAGTTATGGTGGGCGAGGGCCTTGGAAACGTCCGCGCAATGGCCCTCGCAGGCAACTGGTTGAGGACCACACCCCCTCCCCGTCTTGCGTGGCGGCCGCCCCACATCCCGCGCCGTGGGCTCACGGTCGCTCGTGTTTCCCCTTGCGGGGCTCGCGGGCCTGCCATATAGTGGCGCGGCTGAACGGTCCGCAGGCAACGCAGACGGTGTTCGACTCCAGCAAGGAGAGACGTCATGTCATTCGTGGACTACATCAAGAAGGGGTGGGAAGTGATCCAGCTCAAGACCGACGCGGTCAAGGAGCTGGCGGCCGACGAGAAGGGCATCGGACCTGCGATCGGCATCCTGGCCATTGCGGGAGCCTGTGCCGGCATCGGAGCCCTGAACTTCGTGATGGTGATCGGCTTCGCCATCGGCTGGCTCATCTGGGGCTTCGTCTTCGTTGCGATAACGCACTTCGCGGCGACGACCTTCTTCGGAGGCAAGGGCAAGCTCACTAGCCTTGTCGTGCCCGTCTTCTGCGGCTCGCTCGTGCTCTGGGTCTCGATCGTTCCCGTCCTCGGACCGATGTTCCTCTCCTTCCTCGCCTCGCTGTGGATGCTCGTCATAACGGTGGTCTGCGTGGAGAACGTCTACGAAGGCGTCGATCGCGGTAAGGCCATCGCGTCGGTGGCGATCCCGGTCGTCCTCTCGCTCATCCTGGGCGTCATCCTCGCCGTGGTGGGCGTGGGGCTGCTCGCCGCAACCGGGGCCATCGCCAACTAGGCCGGAGATCCACCAGAGACCAACTATGTCTGACGACGGGAGGCGATGCTCGCCTCCCGTCGCCGTCTGAGGGCCAGCCATACCCTTGCAGGAGCCTCCGGGGCCGGTCTTTCCGCCCCGCCGCTCTTCAACCATCCCTTTGGGCGGGTGTCAAACGAAGTGAGAGCAGGAAGTCAACTGACCGGTCAGGAATCCGGCGCGCCGAGGTAGACGGGAGGCCGCGGCCGGTCCCGACCTCCTCTTCCCGAAACGGAGAGGAGCAGGCAAAGGAGGCAGGAGATGTCAGGGAGGATTGCAGCGGCAGCGGTCCTCGTCGCTCTGTTCGCGGCCTGCATCGCGGTGCCGACCCCGGCACTCGCGGGCGATAAGGAAGTCAAGGTCGTCATCGAGACCGACGACGAAGGCGGCGGCTGGCTCGGCGTGAGCATCATGGAACTCGACAAGAAGGTGCGGGAGAAGCTCGAGGTCGGTGACGACATCGAGGGCATCCTGGTCACCGAGGTTCACGACGACTCGCCAGCTGAGGAAGCGGGCCTCAAGGAGCACGACATCATCGTCTCCGTCGACGGCGAGAAGGGCAAGGACCTCTCGCACTTCGTGAAGCTCGTGAAGTCGAAGGAGCCCGGGACCGAGGTAGAGATCAAGGTCTTCCGCGACGGCAAGATGAAGAAGATGAAGGCCACCCTCGCAGAGAGGGAAGACACCCTCATCTGGACCATGAAGGACCTCGAGGGCCTCGAGGGCCTCGAGGCCCTCGGCAGTCTCGAGGCACTGGCGGCGCTTGACCACATCGTCATCCCCGATATCGACATCGGTATGTCGAAATGGGGCAGGCGCGGCAGGCTGGGCGTCTACATCGAGGACGTCAGCGGCGACCTGGCGGAGTACTTCGAGATCCCGGGTGGAGAAGGTGTGCTGGTAGAGGGAATCGTCGAGGACAGCCCGGCCGAGGCGGCGGGCATCAAGGCCGGCGACATCATCTACAAGATAGACGGCAAGTCCATCTGCTGCACCGAGGAACTCGTCGAGGCCATCTCCAAGATGGAGACCGACAAGGAGACACCGATCGTCCTGATTCGCAAGGGCGATCAGATAACGGTCCAGGCCGTGGTCTCGGAGTCGGAGTACGACAAGGCCATGCAGGCGTACAAGGTCCACATCGGCGATCTCGCCGACAAGGAGATCTTCATCAAGGGTCTGGAGAGCGAGCACCTCACGGACGATGAGAAGGCCGAGCTCAAGGCCGAGCTCAGGGAACTGCAGGAGGAACTTCAGGAGCTTCGAGAGGAGCTCAAGGAGCTTGCGACCGATAAGGACTGATCTTGCCAAGAGGGTCGGTCCATCTGTCGCCCCCGAGCCCCCCACTGTCCAGCCAAGGTGGGGGGCTCCCCCGTGTACGGAGTCAGTGCGCCTCGAGTCGCGCGGCGTGCGCCCAGCACCCGGAGACGGCTGCTCCGGACCGCCGCTGCCCTACGGCTGCGCGGCCGTCTGGTAGACGTCCCGCACGCGACGCTCGAGGGCCGGCGTCAGCTCGACCCCTCTGCGCGCCATGACGGTCCGGGCCGTGTCCACGGCCCTGTCGACGTCGTGCCTGTCGGCGCCGTCCGGTGTCACCCAAGAGAACGAAGGGATGGACTTGGGCGGGAATCCGTCCGTCACAACGCTGCAGAATATGCCGACCACCGTGCCCGTGTTCAGCCTTGTCCCGATCGCGGTCTTAGTGTGGTCGCCTATCGCCGCCCCAACGGACGACAGACCCGTGTCGACGGACTCGCCGTCGACGCGCACACGCACGCTGCCGTAGTTGTTCTTCAGATCGCTTGTGTTGGTCGCCGCGCCGAGGTTGACCCAGCTGCCGACGTAGGAATTGCCCAGGTAGCCGCCGTGCTGCTTGTTGGCGTGCGACTGGAAGACGGACGAGGATATCTCGCCTCCCACCTTGCAGACCGGTCCCACCGACGTGCCGCCATAGATAACGGTCCCCGCCCGCACGATGCAGTAGTCGCCGACAAAGGCCGGACCCACTATGACCGCGTTCGCCATGACCGTCACGTTCCGGCCGACGACCACGGGGCCGTCCCGCGCGTCGAGGACGACGCCCGGGCCCATGTCGCACCCCTCGCCCACCGCAATGGCGTTGCTTCCCACGAGCGTGGCCGAGCCGTGAGGCTCAGCCCTGATCTGGCCGAGTTCCGCGGCGACCGCCGCGTCGGCGACAATCTCATCTCCGGTCCTCGCGACCAGGTCCCAGGTGTAGCGCGCAGAGACCGCCGGCACCTCGGCTGTCTCCGGGATCCCGAGAGCGCCGACGCCGGCCGAGGCCGCGCCCGACGACTCAAGACGCTCCACCGCGCCGGAGGACAGCACGGCCCCGACGGGTTCGCCACCCGCCAAGAGCGTCACGTCGCCGCGCAGTCCCTCAACTGCTTCGAGCAACGCGTCGTTCACGACGACGCGCCCGTAGAGCGCGAGCGTCTGCTCGTCGGTGAGGGAAGCAAGCCCCCGCCCAGGGTGCGATTCCGCCACCACTTCTGCGATCTCGGGTCTGGGATGCAGAGCGACCCTCCACTCCGGGCGTCTGACCTCCAGCTTCTCGCGAAGCGTCAGCATCCCGCACCGGAGGTCGAACTGCGGTCGCAGGAGCGTCAGGGGACCGAATCGTCCGCCGGGGTCTTCGAGCAGAACGGCCTGCATCAGTAGCTCCTTCCTCTCGTCAGCCTCGCCGGCGCCTGAGGTCGCGGAGCATCCTCAGGTAACTGTCGTAGCGTTCGGCGTCCAGTTCACCCGCTTCGACGGCCTGCTTGACGGCGCAGTCGGGCTCGGGCTCGTGGCTGCACCCCGAGAACTTGCACCTGGGGATGTACGTCTCGAACTCCGGGAACAGCACGTCGAGGTCGTCCGGGTGGATCCGGAAGAAGCCGAGCTCACGGAATCCCGGCGTGTCGGCCACGAGCGTGTCCGCCCCCAGCCTGAACACAGTGACGTTCGACGTCGTGTGCCTGCCCTTGTTCGTGGCCTCGCTCACCTCGCGGACCCTTATGCCCAGGCCGGGCTCGATGGCGTTCAGCAGCGAGCTCTTGCCGGCGCCGCTCTGCCCCGCGAACACGGAGAACTTCCCCCCGATGCGCTCCCTGAGCGCGTCCACTCCACGGCCGTCGAGCGCGCACGTCGGAAGCACATCGTAGCCGGCCCGTTCGTAGGCTTCTGCGGCGGGTCGCCAATCCTCTTCGAGAACGAGGTCTATCTTGTTGAATACGATCAGAGACCGGAGTCCTGCATCCTCGGCAACAACAAGGTAGCGGTCCAGGAAGCGGCGGTTCAGCCTGGGGCTCCGGAGCGAGGCGACGGCAACGAGCTGTTCGGCGTTGGCAATGATGACCTGCTCGACCTCGCGCCTCATGCGTGGCTTGAGGCGCGACAGAACGGTCTCGCGCTCGAGGCGACGCTCGATCACGGTCGCTCCGTCCTCCAGGACGCTGACCTCGACACGGTCGCCCGGCGCCAGGAACTTCTCCTCCTCGTCCATGTCCGCGAAATGGCGGGCGCGCACCGAGGACCTCACGAGCTCACCGGAGTCCAGCGCGACGTCCCATTCGTCGTGGTAGCACGCGAGTATCGACCCCTGGGTGGGTTCGGGCGGTTTCATCCCTATGCGTCACCTCCGTCGGAGGTGTTCTCGCGAGCGGCGCCCTCGTCCGAAACGCCGCCGTACTCACGGCCGCCCGTGTTGCGGCCGCCCGCCGGACGACTGTTCGCCTCGCGATCGACCCAACCCTCGGTGAACGTGCAAGTGAGCGAGGGCTGCTCCTCCCCCTCGACGTCCAGCTTGCCGCGCCTCTTCCGGAAATCGTCAACGATCGAGAAGAGCGCTGGGATGATGAAGAGCGTGAGTATCGTCGCGAACGCGAGTCCCCAGGCGAGCGACGCTGCCATCGGCCCCCAGGAGACCGACGCGCCGCCCCAGCCCATCGCGAGCGGGAGCACACCAAGGATCGTTGTGATCGAGGTCAACAGGATGGGCCTGAGACGCATGCATCCGGCCTCGACGACCGAATCCCACCGGCTGGCTCCGCGCGCCCTCGCGCGTTTGATGAAGTCGACCAGGACGATCGAATCGTTGACCACCACGCCGGCCAGCGCGACGATCGCCACGCCCGCGTTCAGAGTGAACGGGAACCGCATGACCACCAGGCCGATGACGACGCCGATGAACGCAAACGGCACGGTGAACATGACGATGAGCGGCTGAACGAACGACTGAAACTCCGTGCCGAGGATCAGATAGATGAGCAGGATCGCGACGAGGAACGCAGCGAACAGCGACGCGAACGACTCCTGCGTCTCCGCGAACTCGCCCCCGAACTCGATCTCGTAGCCCGGGTAGGCGCGCGGCAGGTCGGCGAGGTCCCTCTGAAGCAGCGAGTTGACCTCGGTCGACGTCGTGCCCTCCTCGACGTCGCCCGTGACCGTCACCACGCGCTTGCCGTCCCGTCTCTGCAGGTCGGCCGGCGCGGCGCCGGTCGTGATGGTCGCCACGTTGTCGAGCGGTACGGTCCCCCCTGTCGGAGCAGCGACCCTCAGGTTCTTCAGGTCGTCGAGGTCTCGCCGGTCGTCACCCTCGAAGCGCACGACGACGTCTATCTCGTCGTCCCCTCCCCCACGGTACTTCGTCACCTCCACTCCCTCGAAGGCGACGCGAACCGCCGTCGAGATGTCCGCTACGGTCAGGCCGTAGAGCGACGCCTGGTCCTGCACCACGTCGACACGCATCTCCGACTTGCCCGGCGTCAGGTCGTCCTCGATCTCGACGACTCCCTCGTAGCCCCCGAGCGTCGACTTGACGCGCTCTGCGAGGAACTCGAGCATCCGCGGGTCCTCGCCCGTGACGCGCACCTCGACCGGGCGGCCCGAGGGCGGACCCTGCTGCGGCCGGCTGAGCCACAGCGACGTCACACCCGCCACTTCCGACAGGTTGCGCCTGAGCTGGTCCATGATCTCGAGGTCCGAGCGGTCCCGCTCCTCGTCGTCCACGAGGTCAATGTTGAACTGCAGGTTGTGGGACGCCAGCCTCCCGCGGTAGTTCTGGACCATGAACCCGACGCGCGTCACGACGGCCTCGAGTTCGTCGTCGGGGAGTTCGGAGATTATCGCTTCCATCTCCCGGGAGATGCTGTCGGTGATCTCGATGCGCGTGCCCACGGGCAGCTGCGCCCTCACCTCGATCTGACCGAGGTCCTCCTCCTCGAAGATCGTCACGTCGAGTGTGAAGACCAGGCCGATGGCAATGAAGGCCATGACGACGATACCCAACATGGACAGATAGCGACGTCTGAGAACGAAACGGAGCGCGCGCTCGTAGCGACAGGTGAGCGCGGTGAAGGTCGGGTTGTACTTGCTCTGCCTGATCGCCACGCGGCCGAAGTCGGCCATGTGCGACGGCAGGATGAGGAAGGCCTCGATGAGCGAGGCGAGCAGCGCGAACGTGACGACCTTGGGGATCACGCTCATGAACTTGCCCCAGACACCGCTCATGAGCAGCATGGGCAGGAACGCCGCGACCGTCGTCAGTACTGCGGCCGTGACAGGCGCGAGCACCTCTCTCGTACCCAGGATCGCAGCCTTGCGGGCGGGCATGCCGTGCTCCATGTGCCGGTAGATGTTCTCGATGACGATGATAGCGTCGTCGACGAGCATGCCGAGCACGAGCACTAGCGAGAAGAGCGAGATGGTGTTGATGGTGACGCCGGCTGCGTTCATCAGGATGAACGCGCAGAAGAAGCTGAACGGGATGCCGATAACGGCCAGGAGCGCGTTCCGGTACCCGATGAAGAAGAAAAGCGTCAAGGCGACCAGCAGGATGCCGAAGGCGGCGTTCCTCTGGAGTATGCTCAGCACGTCCTGCACTTCTATAGAGGCGTCGTTCCTTATCTCGAAGCTGACGTCCTCGGCGAGCGCAGCGTCGAACTCCGCCACGGCCTCGCGGACGTCGGCCGCCACCGTGACCACGCTGGCGTCGAGGTCCTTGTAGACCCACGCGGTCACGCTGCGTTCGCCGTTCAGACGGGCCAGGGTGAGTCTCTCGGCCAGCGTGTCCCTGACCGCCCCCACGTCGCGGACGCGTATCTGCCGGCCGAAGGGGTCTGATGCGATGACGTGGCTCTCGATCTCGGAGAGGTCCTCGAACTCGCCGAGGGTCCTCAGGATGTACTCCGATGCGCCGACGTCTATCGTCCCGCCCGGCACGTTGAGGTTCCTGGCGGTCAGCGACCCAACCACCTGGCCGATCGGGATCCCGTATGCGGCCAGGCGGTCGGCGTCGATGTCGATGTGGATCTCCTGGTCGCGCGCACCCACGATCTCGACGCTTCCCACACCCCTGACGTCGAGGATGTGGTCCTCGAGGTCCTCGGCAACCTCTCTGAGAGCGGTTTCACTGACGTTGCCGCCCAGGCTGACCGAGAGGATGGGGATGACCTCGCCCAGCTTGATCGGAACGACCTCCGGGTCCTCGGCCTCGTCGGGGATGTGCGCGTTGTCGACCGCCGCTCTCAGGTCCAGAACGCGACGGTCGAACTCGTCGTCGGACAGACCGGGCTTGAAACGCACGTCGACCACCGTACGACTCTCGCCCGACGTCGACGAGACGTAGTCGACGTCCTCAACGCCCTCGATCTCCTCCTCGAGCGGCTTCGTGACAAGCGTCTCCATCTCCTCAGGCGAGACGCCCGGGTAGACGACCACGACGACGACCTCGTCCATGTTGACGTTCGGAAGCAGCTCCGCGGGCATGTTCGCGTAGATGTACAGCCCCACGATGAGAACCGCGATGAAGACGAGATTCACGAGTACCGGCTGTTTGACGGAGAACTCGCCTATGTGCATCAGTCAGCGCTCCCTGCCGGGCCCTCGTCGGCCGCCTCCGCTTCCTCGGCGTCTTCCCCGCCACCGTCGCCGCCCGAGGGGCCGTCGACTTCGTCGACGTCGACATCTTCATGTTCGCCCTTGATGTCGATTGCCGCCCCGTCCGAAACCCGGTCGTGGCCGAAGGTGATCATCTCGTCGTCCTCCTCCAGACCGGAGGCGACGATGAGCATGCTCCCGATGGTCCGTCCGAGGGCGAGCTTCCGAAGGACCGCCACCGAGTCGGCCGCCACGTAGACCGCCGGCTCGCCGTACCTCTCCACGATCCAGTCGCGCTCTATGGCCACCACGTCACTGTGCTCCCGGGCCACGATCTCCACCTCTGCGACCATCCCGGAGCGCAGCAGGTGCGCGCGGTTCTTCACGACCACACGGACGGGATACGTCTTCGTCATGTCGTCGGCCCTCCGACCGACGTACTCGACACGACCGGTGAAGCTCTCGCCCCGCAGCGCCCTGACGCGAACCGTCGCGGAGCGTCCCGGCCTCAGGTCCGAGATCTGGTCCTCGCTGAGACCGAGCTCGATCTCGACGACGTCGTCGTCGACGACATGAGCCACTGGCGAGCCGATCGCGACCTGGTGCCCCCTCTTCGCGTATACGAAGGCGACTGTTCCGCCGATGGGCGTCTCTATCGCGGTGTTGCGCAGCTGCCTGTCAGCGCTGCCCAATCCGGCCTCCGCCGCGGCGAGTCCCGCGCGCGCGGACTTGGCCGCTCGCTCGACGGCCTCGAACTCCGCGTCGGCGACGTCGCCGCTCTGCCAGAGAGAGCGCGTACGCTCGAGCGAGGCCTCGGCGTCCTCCAACTGGGCCTCCGCGACGAGCACCTGTGCCTCGGCCTGTCTAAAGGCCAGCTCCGCAAGCTCCGCGTCCAACCGCAGCAGGACGTCGCCCGCCGAAACCCTGTCGCCCACGCGCACGGCCACTTCCTCGACCCGACCTCCCGCCTCGGCGTTGATGGGCACGTCGTCCCTCGCCTTGACCGTTCCGGTGGACGTGACGATCTGCGTCACGGACGTGCGTGCGATCCTCTCCACACGCACAGGCACACGCGGCTCGGAACGTTCCTCCGCGGCCCCTCCGCGTCGGCCGCAGCCGGCCAACGCTATGGGGATCATCAGTGCTAGCAGCGCTCGTCTCATTGCGTCTCTCCTGAGCCCTCGTAGACCCGGTCGCCCAACAGCCTCTCGACCTCGGCGATAGCCAGCAGTCCGTCGTAGACGGCGTTGACGTAGCCCACGCGACTCCTGTCGAAGAGGACCCGCGCGTCGGCGTACTCGGTGTACGGCGCCATGCCTTCCCTGTACCTGTTAACGACGCTCTGCAGGTGGTCCTCGGACTGTATCAGCAGCCTCTCGGCGGCGGCGAAGGCCTTCGAGCCGGATGCGAGCGCCGAGACGGCGCCCCGAAGGCCCGCGACCATGCCGCGCTCGGTGTCCTCCTGCCTTCTGAGCGCTGCGAGGTACTCACGCTTGCTCTGATTGTAGTCGGAGATGTTCTTGAAGCTCGTGAAGACCGGGAAGTCGAGCGCCAGTGTAACGGACCAGGCCGTCTCGTCGTCCGGATCGATGTCGTCGTCCGCCTTCCAACCGTAGCTTCCCGATGCGTTGAGCGACGGCATGAAAGCTCCCCTCGCGATGCCGACACCCGCGCGACTGGCGCGCGTGGCATCCTCTAGCGCCGCGAACTCGGGGCTGCTCGTGAGCAGCGCCCTCGCGTCGGCCTCGGTCAGGCCTTCGCCGCCGACGAGCCACGCCAGCTCCGCGAAGCGCTCTTTGAACTCGATGGCGGTAACGTCCACCAGCTCGAAGACCTCGTCGAGCGACAGCCCGAAGACGCTGGCAAGCTGCGTGCGCGCCATCGTGACGGCGGCCTCTGCGTCGGCCAGCGCGAGTTCCTCCTCGGCGGCCATTACCTCCCACCTCAGGACCTCCGCGTTGGGCGCAAGCCCGACGTCCGCCCTGCGTCTCGCCGCCTCGGCGTTCGCGTTCGCAGCGTCGACCGCGTCGAGCGCGACGTCCAACAGAGCCTCCGCCCTGAGAGCGCCGAAGTAGGCGGCCCTGGCGTCCGAGATGGTCGCCCGCCGCGCGGCCTCGTACGCGTGCCCGGCTGCGTCTCTCCCGCCGGTGGCCGCGCCCACGGCTCCCCAGAGCTTGCCGCCGTTCCATATCGGGACGCTCGCGGTGAAGCTCGTCTCGTAGGTCGTCTCGTACATGAACGGCTCGACCTCGATGCCCATTCCCTCGATGAAGTCGAGCGAGGCGTTCGCGCGCTCGTAGGTGTCCGGGTCGACGCGCCTCGCAGTCGACGAGAGCCGGAGCGACGGAAGGAGCGCGGCCCGGGCGCTTCTTACACCCCACTTCGCCGACTCGAAGTCCAAACGGGCCGCCTCTAGAGAGAGATTGTGCTCGAGAGCCAGTTCGACGGCCTCATCTATCGTAAGTCGAGCGGACGAGGAGCCGTCGGTGGCGCCGGCTGAAGGTACGGCAGCGACCAGCAGTGCGATCAGCACCGCGGTCGCGACTACGACTTCTCTGTTCATTGGTGTCTCCGGATCGACCGGCCGCTGCCTGAGTACAATGCTGTGAGTATACTCCGAGCGGGCCTCGCGAATCAACTCAGCATGGGGTCACGACACCCGTAGGGCCCGATTTGCGATGAACCTGGATGGGCGGCCGGCCGGCCGCGCGCGACCGTGTACTCGCGGAGGGGCCGAGCGACCGTCTAATCGATGAGTCCGACCATCTCACTGTGGATGAGCCCGTTCGACGCGACGATGTCGCCGCGCCTGTGGTCCCAGCCGTCGCCTCCGAAGTTGGTCACCGCACCTCCGGCCTCACGCACGATGAGCCCGCCGGCCGACACGTCCCAGGTCTTGAGCCCCTGCTCCCAGAAGCCGTCGAGCCTGCCGCGCGCGACGTAGACGAGATCCAGCTCCGCCGAGCCGCCGCGTCTGATGCCCCGCACGGCCACTATGAAGCGATTGAGGTTCGCGAGGTTGTTCCCCGAGTCGTCGGTGCGGTCGTACGGGAACCCGGTCGCGACCAGCGACTCGAGCAGCGCGCCGCTGCGCGAGACGCGAATCGGCTCGCCGTTCATGGACGCGCCCCTCCCCTTCTCGGCGACGAACAGCTCGTCGCGGAGCGGATCGTAGACGACACCACTCGCCAGCTCGCCCTCCTCCTCAATGGCTATCGCGACGGAGAAGAAAGGGTAGCCGTGAGCGAAGTTGTTCGTGCCGTCGAGCGGATCCACGATCCACACCCTCGGCGACTCGGCCAGTTCGGGCGCGCTCTCCTCTGCGATCACTAGGTCGTCCGGACACTCCGCCCGCAGGTGCTCGAGAATCGTGTTCTCGGACGCCTTGTCGGTCTCCGTCACGAGTTCGCGTCTTCCCTTCATCGAGGTGTCGTGCGGTCTCTCGAAGCCGTCGCGGATGACGCCCCCGGCGTCCTTCGCGGCCCTCACGGCCAGCGCGGTCAGTTCGTTCACGTCTTCTCCCCGCCCTTCTAGTCTCGAGCGCTTTCCTGTCCGGGCCTCAGCACCTCAATCGGGCGCCGGAGGCAGATGTCTGGAATGAGGGCCGCCCGGGCGCGTCCTGCCGCGCGCGACGACCTTTGACCATCGTAACCGCTGCGAACGGCCCCTTCAACGCGGAAGGGAAGTCGGCCGCCCCGCTTGACCCGTGCAACTCCCCGCCCTATAGTTGAGTCCAACTTCACGAGAGAAGCAGGCGACGGGCGGCCCGTTGCAGCGGGCCGTCGTGTCGCACTTTCAAGCCCCCGGGGGGGCATCACACGCAGGAAGGGGAATGAAAGCCATGAAGCGTCTTATCGCGCTGGCAGCGCTCGTCTGCCTGATGCTGGGCGGCGCCGCGCACGCCGGCGAGCCCTTCAAGCAGGTCCTGCCGGAGAACGGCCTCACCGTCATCCTGGACGAGAATCACAGCTCGCCCGTAGTCAACCTCCGCTTCTACGTCAAGGCCGGCAGCATCTACGAGGGCGAGTACCTCGGCGCCGGCATCTCACACTACCTCGAGCACCTCATGGCCAACGGCCCTACGTCCAACCGGACGGCCGCTGAGTACGAACTTGAACTCGAGAACATCGGCGGGGGTTCGAACGCCTACACGACGAAGGACCACACCTGCTACTTCATCGAGACCTCGAGCGAGCACTTCGACACTGCGCTCGACCTCCTCTCCGACAGGATAATGAACATCGAGTTCCCCCAGGAGGAGGTGGACACTCAGCACGGCATCATCGTGCGCGAGATCAACATGGGGTACGACGAGCCAGGACGCCGGATCTACAACCTGTTCGGTGAGGTCATGTTCCGCGAGCACGAGCACAAGTACCCTGTGATCGGCTACGTCGAGAACTTCGACCGACTGACCAGGGACGACGTCGTAAAGTACCACTCGAACTTCTACGTGCCGAACAACATGATCTTCGTGGCGGCCGGCGACTTCGACACGGCCGAGGTCTACGAGAAGGTCCGCGAGAAGCTCGGCGCTTTCGAGCGCAGGCCGGTCGAGTTCCCGGCGATGCACCAGGAACCCACGCAGATGGGACGGAGGGAGCTCGTCGAGGAGCGCGACCTCGAGATGGCGTACGTCAGGGTCGGCTTCCACACGGTGCCACTGACGAGTCCCGACATGTATCCGCTCGACATACTGTCGCACATCGCCTCGGTCGGCCGCAGCTCGCGACTGCACCAGAGGCTCGTGGAAGACGAGCAACTTACCTACAACGTCTCGACCTATTCCCACACGCCGTCCTACGACGCGGGGAGCTTCGCCATTGTGATGACGCTTGACCCCGCGAACATCGACGCGGCCGTCGACGCTGCGCTCGAGGAGCTCTACACGTTCAAGGACCAGAAGGTGTCGGGCAACGAGCTCAAGAAGGCCAAGAAGATAAAGACAGCAGAGTTCTACTACGAGCAGCAGGAGCTCGAGGGACGCGCCGGAAGCCTGGGCACTTCCGAACCGGGCGCCGGCAACCCCGAGTTCTGGGGGCGCATCTACGCGGAGCGCATCCAGGACACGACGGCCGACGAGATCCGCGAGGTGGCGAACCGCTACTTCTACGACGACAACATCTCGGTCGCCATACTGCGCCCGCCGGTCGAGACCGAGGCCCTCACGTCCCGCTCGCTCGACGAGGCGCCCGAGGTCGGCAGCATCGAGAAGCGCGTGCTGGACAACGGGCTGACCGTTCTCATCAAGGAGAACCACACGACCCCCGTCGTGTCCGTGGGCAGCTACACGCTGGCGGGCGCGCGTCTGGACCCCGAGAGAGCCAGCGGACTCGCCAACTTCACCGCGAGCATGATGCCGCGCGGAACGAAGAAGCGCGACGGCGGGAAGATCTCCGAGACGTTCGACGGCATGGGCGCGGGATACTCGTGCTCGGCCAATCACACGCGCATCCAGTCGGAGCTGACGCTGCTCTCCGAGGACCTCGCCGAGGGCCTGGACGTCTTCGCCGACATACTCATGAACCCGAGGTTCGACGCGGAGGAGATGGAGAAGGAACGCGACCTCGTCCTCGCCGCCATCGCGGCGCGCGGCGACGACTGGAACGCCGACGCAATGGACCGCATGCTGGACGGGCTGTTCGAGCAGCACCCCTACGGCAGGTGCCCGATGGGCAGTGAGGAGACCGTCTCCGCGTTCGGCGCCGAGGACCTTGCGGCGCACCACCAAGCCTACGTTACGCCGAACAACACGGTGCTGACCGTCTTCGGCGACGTCGACACGGACGAGGCCCTACGGCTGGTCGAGCGGGCCTTCCGAGGCTGGGAGCCCGGCGAGGAAGTCAGGGTGTCGCGCGTCGCCGAGCCCGAGAGGACCGAGCCCGAGACCGTCACGAGCCACCACGACCGCGCGCAGACGGTCATCTTCCGCGGATACCACGGGATGCCCTACTCGTCCGACGACGGCTACGCGATGGACGTCCTGGACGCCATCACGTCGGGCATCTACTACCCCGGCGGGTGGCTGCACACCGACCTGCGCGGCAACCAGCTGGTCTACGTGGTCCACGCCTACAACTTCACAGGCTATGACGCCGGCTACTTCGGCCTATACGCGGCGACGTACGACGAGGCGCTCGAGCAGGCCCTGGAGATAATCGACGGCCACATGGAGCGCATAGCGACCGATCTCGTCTCGGACGAGGAGATGGAGAAGGCCAAGCAGCTCTGCGTCATCATGAGGCAGACCTCGCGGCAGACCAACTCGTCGCAGGCGACGGACGCGGCGATCGCGGAGCTATACGGCCTGGGCTACGACTACACCGAGGACTACGCGCGGAAGATCAAGGCCGTGACGAAGGAGCAGGTGCAGGCCGTCGCGCAGAAGTACCTCAAGAACCCGTTGACCATCCTTCGCAGGCCCGCTCCGGCGGAGGACGTGAGCGACGCGGGATAGGACATCGACGGGAGTATCGACGTGATCGGCGCGGCACGCGGCGCCGGCACAAACCAAGACAGAGGCGCCCGGGGCACACGCCCCGGGCGTCTCGTTATCTCCTTCGTTCACCGGCCGCGAGGGCGCAGACCGCCCGTCGCGCCTCCGCCCTACCCCACTCGCGCCGCCGCCCTGCGCTCGTTCCACCTGTCGATGGCGCCCCGAGCAGCGACGACACCCCATATGGCGAAGCGGCCGATGACGGCTCCGAGGATTGCCCCCGCCGCGATGTCGATCGGGTAGTGCACGCCGACGTAGACCCTCGAATAGGCCACGGCCGAGGCTATCAGGAAGCAGAGCCACGCCGCCTTCGGGAACCGCCACGACACGACCGTCGCCATGGCGAACGAGTTCGAGGCGTGCGCCGAGGGGAACGACATCGCCTTCGACCCTCCGACCAGCAGCCTGAACTCCTCGGAAGGCAGGGCGTTGCAGGGCCGTATTCTGCCGACCAGCGGCTTGAGCAGCGCGCACGTAGCCTGGTCGGACAGCGCTATGGCGACGACGAACGCGATCGCGGCCAGTCTCCCATTCTTCCCGCCCCATATGACCATGGCGAGCAGAAGCCCGGCGAGCACCGGGTACCAGTGCTCCTGCTCCGTGATGAACGGCATCACGGTGTCGAGTATGGGGTGTGTCAGTCGTGTGTTGAGGAAGGTGAAGAGGGCGGTATCGAGCGCGACGACCTGTTCGATCACTGGTCCGTGCCTTTCGCTTTCTCAGAGGATTCGAGCGAGTCCCAGTCCATCTTGTAGACGACCATCTCCGGGCCGCCGCAGATCACGTTCTCCTCGAGCACCACGCGGTGGACCGGCTCGGCCAGGTCCTCTCTGCCTACGATGTCCGGGTACCAGTCCGGGAAGAGTATGGCGTAGTCTGGTCTCCGCGCCCTGAGGAACCTGAACGCGGCGTCCCCGAGGCGCTCGCCGTGCCTCCTGTACTCCAGCACCTCGGGCGAGATAAGACCCACGGTGTCGAGAACGCGCCTCTGAGAGAAGTACGTGATGGCCCCGATGTCGTTCACGGCCACGAGCGAGTCGTGCGGCAGGTTGAGGTCGACCCACTTCCCGATCGAGACCTGCATCTCCTCTATGTTCGACACCTCCCGGCCGTAGACCTGTCCCCGGTACCAGAGGTTCCGGAACTGAGACGCGAGGGCCAGCACCATGAAGAGCCACACGAGACTCCGTTCCAGGACCATCCTGGCGGGTCGTCCCATGTACTTCGCCTCCGAGAACACCCGCGCCCCGTACCGCGCCGCCCCGTATAGCCCGACGACGCCCAGCACGAGAACGAACGGGGCCACGGGCGCTATGTACCGCCCCTCCTGGTAGCTCGCCTGTCCGAACGGCACGACGATGCCTATCGCCAGCGGGAACAGCAGCACGATCAGGGGGATGATGAACGACCGGTACTGGCTTCGCTCGCCGTATGGCACGAGGAAGATCAGCCTCAGGAAGCCGAACCCGGTCAGCAGGAACAGCACCGGGTTGTTCCTCAGCGCCTCGTGCAGGAACGACATGTAGTAGTCGAACGGGTTCGTGGTGAACGAGCGCAGCAGCTCGACGCGGCTGCCCGTGGCCAGCGCCGCGATGAGTCCCCTGTTCCAGAGAAGGGCCTTCGCATAGGCCGTGTTGGGAAGGAACCCTATGCCGAACTTCCTGCTGAAGATCAGGAACGGGGCGATCACCACGAAGAAGAGGCACACGTGGATCAGCACCGGTACGAACCAGCTGCGCGCCGCCACTTCCTTCCAGCGGATGAGAGTGGCGGCGAGCACCCGGTCTATCATGGCGGCCGCGAAGAAGACAGTGCACTCGGGGCGCGCGAGCGCTGCGAGGCCGAAGAGAAGCGTCGAGAAGTACTGGCGCCTGTCGTTGGAGTGGCCGTAGAGCACGTGCGCCACGACACCCGCCAGCGAGAGCATGACCGCCAGCGTCACCTCCATGCCCGAGAGGCTCGCCCACACAAGCCTTGGCAGGGCGCCGGTCATCACGGCGGCGAAGAGCGCCTCACGCGGGTCGTTCGATATCGCCCTCACGAGCGTGTAGACGAAGAAGACGGTGAGCGCCAGGAACAGCACGCCGATGAGCTTGCCCGTCAGGACCGGGTCGCCGGTGACGAGGTACCCCGCCGCGGTGAGAAGCGTCCAGAGCGGCGCCGTGGAGCCGGAGACCGGCACGCCCGGGTTGTAGGAGAAGCCGTTGCCCAGCGCGAGGTTCCTGGCGAACTGGGCGTGGATCCAGCTGTCGTCCAGCGGGAAACCGTAGGTGCCCGCCGTCGAGCGCTCTGACGCCAGGAAGTAGCACACGGCCAGGAACATCACCGCGAGGGCTATCAGAATGTGGGTCCGCGTTCTCAAGGTCCTCAAGCTCCCCTCTCTCCGAGGCCCCCGTCAGCAGTCTTGCCGGCTGGACCCCGGCGTCCCGGGATTCATGTATGCTAGCGGCCAGCGCGGCTCCCGTCAACACCGCGCAACCGCTACACAGGAAGACCGTTCGTGACGACTCCAGGCGGCGACAGGCGCGAGAGCGAGCGGACGCCGTACAGACCACGGGCCCGAGGAGACCCCGGGCCCGTGATCCAGCGAGTCGAACACCGACGCTCTAGCGATAGAGCGACTTGATGTTGCCCCAGCTGACCGACTCGACGGCGCTGGCCGGAACCTCGTACCAGAGGTCGTCGATCATGGCGCCGGCGTCGCCGCCACCGGCCGGACCGCAACCGTTGTCGGTCGTGTTCATGATCCAGACGAACCCGCCCCACGTGTACGGGGGAAGGTCGAACTGAGTGATGTCGAAGCCGATGTTGTAAGGCGTGCCACCCCAGCCGTCGCACGAACCGAAGTCGCCCCACCATCCGCCGATGCTGTAGTAGTTCGCACCGTCGGCCGTCACGTACATCGACACGTAGTCGTTGTCGACCGTCGGGATAGCGAAGTGCATCGCGAAGTGAGCCGTGCACGCGGTCGCGCCGCTGATGTCAACGAGCGGCGAGAACAGAGCGTTCTGGAGGTTCGGCGGCACGAAGCTCGTGTCCGCATCATCACCGCACCACCAGCTGTGCGGGTCCGAAAGCGCCGGGCAGGCCCTGTCGATCACGTGCCAGTAGTCGCCGGCGGCAGACGGGACGCCCGGAACCAGACCGACCTGATCGTCGGCGTTGTCGAAGAAGTACACGTAGCCCGTGAAGTAGTCGAACACCTTCACGATGTCGCAGTGGAAGGCGCCACCGTTGGACAGGTAGTCGCCGTCCTCATCCGAATACGCACCGTCCGACAGGAAGCGGAAGCGGGCGTTGAGCGGATTGTCGTACGGAGCAAGGACGAAACCGTAGACGCCGATGTCCGTCCACGCCTGCACGCCGTCGTAGCCGCGGTTCAGGTTCCTGTAGACACCGAGGCTCTCGGCCTGCACGTACGTGAAGTCGTAGGCGGGCTCCGAGTCGTGACGGTACGCGTAGGTCAGGATCGGATACGTGGCGCCGGACAGGTCCAGCGTCGGGATGGTCAGTCTGTCATCCCAACTGTTGCCGTAGCCGCCGTCGGCATCGTAGTCGAACGTGCCGCACCACCACGAGTACGTGCCCTCGTAGGCCATGTACGCGTCGATGTGGAAGTGAGGCGTAGCGCCCTGCGTCAGATCGGCGGTGCCGTACTGGCTCACGTCGCCTTCCATATCGTCAAACCAGATCACCGCGTTGGCGCGGTTCGGGCCGTCGAACTCGTGCGTCGGCTTGGCTTCGGTCATCTTGGCGGAAGCCGTGCCCACGAACAGAGCCATGATGGCCAGGACGATGAACAGCTTCTTCATTTCGAGCTCTCCCAGTCAATGGTTGCAGCTGAACCAACTCCTCGTAGCACTCATACAGCTCACAGCAGTACTCCGGATCTACTGCCGGGTGCGTAGCGTCCGCACCCCGTCCCAACGGCACGACGGTCGCCGGCCCAACCTCACAGTGGCCGTCCCCCGCGTCGAGCCGCGTCACTTCATATGCGCACCTCCTGTGCCGATGGGTTCTTCCAGTGAGCTTGCTTGCCTTCTGATATCGCGGGACTCGGACGTCCCGCTCCTCTCATCCAGCCGAACCTGCTTGGCGCCTGCCGGGTCGGGAACATGCCTGATAACACCCCGCAGCCGCGATCCCTGAGGATCGTCCTCCGGTGGGTTCCACCCCCCCTCAAACGATCTCGGGCGGCCGCCTGTCCCTCCGCGGCAACCCTCGCCGGTCTACATGCAAGGCTCGTTCCACAGTGGGCGACACCGAACGAAACTCAGGGGGCCTGAACGGCCCCCTGAGCGTCACAAACTGTGTATTGTGTCCTGCTTTGACCACCCCTCAAAGGGGTCGCATCGAGCGGTCTCCTGTGAGGCCGGCCAGGCGGGCGCTAGAGCCTGGCCGGCCCCCTACCCGACCGGGCCGTAGCCCGGTACCCCGCGAACGGGGACACAAAGGAAGAGGCCCGGGGTCGAAACCCCGGGCCTCAGCCTGTTGCATTGCATCCTGCAGTCAGATGCTAGCGATACATGGCCTTGACCTGGCCCCAGGTCGAGCTCTCGACAGCCGTGCCGAGCGGTCCCTCGAACCAGAGGTCGTCGATCATGGCGCCGGCGTCGCCACCACCGGCCGGACCGCAGCCGTTGTCGGTCGTGTTCATGACCCACGCGAAACCGGCGTAGGTGTACGGACCGGGGAAGTCGAACTGCGTGCAGTCGAAGCCGATGTTCAGGCCCGTGCTGCCCCAGCCGTCGCACGAACCGAAGTCGCCCCACCATCCGCCGATGCCGTAGTAGTTCGCACCGTCGGCCGTCACGAACATCGACACGTAGTCGTTGTCGACCGTCGGGATAGCGAAGTGCATCGCGAAGTGAGCCGTGCACGCCGCGGCCGCGCTGATGTCGACCAGAGG
>Ga0180435_10002372_pt1 | contig 19303 bp, 18 predicted proteins | sample SS_ome_3_FD_132467 | JGI IMG/M metagenome (GOLD analysis project Ga0180435, IMG submission 132467) | Hypersaline lake sediment archaeal communities from the Salton Sea, California, USA - SS_3_S_1 metaG | ecosystem: Environmental > Aquatic > Non-marine Saline and Alkaline > Hypersaline >...
AACGACCTCCCGGTAAGGAAGAGGCCTTTTCTACAATAGCTTCCCCGCTGGCCCGACCTTCGGTCGGCCAACGGGAAGCAGGCCGGTCAAGTGCCCACCAACAAAGCAGATCCGGTGAAATCGGCAAGTCCGAAGGGCCAAAAAATTGAAGGCATCCCCACCCAGGCAAGAGAGATAACCAGGTGACGGTTTACGCCGATCCATGGACCAATAACTACTGAGCATGCCTTTGAATAGTACATTTTTCAGTTTTTTTGGCGGTGGATTTTGGCGGCACCCTCTTTCGGTCGGGCAATGATTCCCCCACAAAACCGCTCACCCCCCTACCGATACATCCATATAGACATCACCGATTGATCCGCCGCTGACCCGCCAAGGGCGCACGCAAAAATAGGCGGTTGGAGAGGGATTTTGTACTTCCCATTGACACGGGCACATGACGTGTAGTACACACCATGGATATTATGTGATGATAATTGTAATCGTGTCTTGTCAGAACGACCCCCACCGCTGGACAGTCTCCCGTGTATTCCTTCATCGCTTGTCCACTCAAGGGCCTGGTAGGGGCTTCTTCAAAGACACCTAATATTGCAATACCGTTAGGAGAGAAATTATGCCTGAAACCATTATCGAAGTAAAGAATCTCTACAAGATCTTCGGGGCCAATCCCGATTCGGCCTTCCCACTGCTCGAAAAAGGCCTCACCAAGGAAGACATCCTTCAAAAGACCGGGTGTACGGTAGCCATCGATGATGCCTCTTTCAAGGTCAACGAGGCAGAGATCTTTGTCATCATGGGCCTATCAGGGAGTGGGAAGTCCACCATTATTCGATGTCTGAACCGACTCATTGAGCCGACAAGGGGCCGGGTGTTGGCGTATGGAAGCGATATCCTCGACTTGAACCAAGAAGACTTGAGGAAGTTACGGCGAACCAAGATGTCTATGGTTTTTCAGCATTTCGGGCTCTTCCCTCATCGCACGGTGCTCAGCAACGTGGAATATGGTCTGGAGATCTCCGGGATGGAACGGACGGCACGTGTGGAAAAGGCCCGGGACGCCCTCAAATTGGTGGGCCTCGAGGGATATGAAGGCAGCATGCCCGACGAACTCAGCGGCGGCATGCAACAGCGGGTGGGCTTGGCCCGCGCACTGGCCAACGACCCGGAAATACTGCTTATGGACGAGGCCTTTAGCGCTCTGGACCCGCTGATACGGGCGGAGATGCAGGACGAACTGATCCAGCTCCAAACCCGCCTTCACAAAACCATCGTCTTCATTACTCATGACCTTGATGAAGCCCTCAAACTGGGCGACCGAATCACCATTTTGGGAACAGGCGGCAAGGTCATTCAGATCGGAACCTCTGAAGAAATCGTCAGCAACCCCGCCGATGACTACGTACGGGCATTTGTACAAAACGTGGATCGAACGAAAGTGATTACGGCTTCGGCGGTGATGCGCAGGCCGCTTACGGTCACCGTCCCCAAAGACGGGCCCGCAGTCGCCGTACGTCGGATGAAACGGGAGGGCTTTTCCACCGTGTTCGTGGTAGATTCGGACAGGAAGCTCAAAGGCATCGTCCGCATCGATGACGCCGTGAAACTGGAGAAAAAAGAGAAAAGAGATTTCGGAGATACCGTGGATGCCGATGTGTCCATCACATCGCCGGAAACCCCGATCGGCGACTTGCTGACCACGGCCCTGACCAACAGATACCCCATTTGTGTCTTGGATGATACAGGCACACTTCTAGGTATTATAGAGCGGGCCTCGATCATCGCCGAAGTAGGGGGCGACGAAGAACCGGAGTTACTGAGTAACTCGAACTTTACGTAGCCAAACAGATCAGGCTATAGACGATACTGGGGACAACCTGTTGAAAGGAGATGCAAGGACCCATGATTAAAATCCCGGTGGGAAACGTATTTGAAGCCATCATTACCTGGTTTACCGAAAATTTCGATGCCTTATTCGATGGGATAGGTGGTGCCATTGTCGCCATTTTGGGCGTGTTCAAAGCCGTCATGCTTTTTCCGCATCCCCTTATCATCATCGCTATACTCACGGCAATCGCCTGGCTAACCGCCAAGAGGGGGGTTGCCGTTTTCACCGCTCTGGGGATGCTTCTGATCCTGAACATGGGCTTTTGGGTACCTACCATCGAAACGCTGGCCCTGGTCATCACGTCGGTTCTCATCGCGTTGTTGATTGCCATCCCAGTGGGCATATGGGCTTCCAAAAACAATGTGGTTGAGAAAACCGTTCGACCCATACTCGACTTTATGCAGACCCTGCCGGCCTTCGTCTATCTGATTCCGGCCGTTCTTTTTTTTAAACTCGGAGAAGTCCCGGGTGTCGTTGCCACCCTAATTTTTTCCATGCCTCCTGCGGTTCGGTTGACCAACTTGGGTATTCGACAAGTCCCCAAAGAGATTAAAGAAGCCTCCAGGGCATTCGGGTCCACCCCCGGTCAGGTACTCTTCAAGGCTGAACTCCCTTTGGCCCTTCCCACCATCATGGCCGGGATTAACCAGACGATCATGCTGGCATTGTCCATGGTTGTCATCGCGGGGATGATCGGTGCCGGGGGGTTGGGTAACGAGGTCCTCAAGGGTATCACTCAGTTGCGTATCGATCTCGGGTTTGAAAGTGGTATCTCGATTGTCATTCTGGCCATATTTTTGGATCGGGTGACTCAGGCCATGGGAATGAAAAAATAGGCGGCAAATTGTCAGGAGGAATCATGTTTTAATAACCACTTACATTGGGTATGCCGCTGCGCCGGAACTCTTTTTCGGCACGCTTTTAAGGAGTGGGTGCAGCAGTTAAAATGGAGATTATTTAAAAAAGGAGGATGTTGACATGCAAAAAGGACTCAAGCAGGTAGTGAGACTGGCAGTTGTGGCCCTTTCCCTGGTCGCCCTTGTCGGGGTTTGGGGTTGTGGTGGTAATGGAGAGGAACAACAGGAAGTCGCTGAAACGCAAATGCACGAAGCACAAGAAGAGAAGGTGGCCAATCTGGTATATGTGAACTGGGCCGAGGGCATTGCTTATACCAACCTGGCCAAGGCGGTTTTGGAGGAAAAGGCCGGATACACCGTTAATATTACGGCCGCCGATGTGGGGCCCGCCTATACGGCAGTGGCACAAGGAGACATGGACGCCTTCATGGAAACTTGGCTTCCCGTATTACATAAGGATTATATCGACAAATATGCAGACAAAGTCGTTGACCTGGGGCATGTCTTTGAAGGCACACAAAGCGGCCTCGTGGTCCCCGCCTACGTCACCATCGACAAGATATCCCAACTCAACGAACACAAAGACAAGTTTGACGGAGAAATCGTGGGTATCGATGCAGGTGCGGGCGTTATGAAAACCACGGATCAACTCATCGACCTCTATGACCTCGACTATAAGCTGATCGCTTCGAGCGGCCCGGCCATGACGGCGGCTCTCAAAGACGCCATCGACAATGACGAGTGGATCATAGTCACCGGTTGGAAGCCGCACTGGAAATTTGCCCGTTGGGACCTGAAATTTCTCCAGCAGGATCCGGACAAGGTCATGTGGAAGGAGGGCAATATCCACATCATGGGTCGAAAGAACCTGGAGGAAGACAAACCCGAACTGGCTCAGTTTCTCAAAAACATGTTCTTTACCAACACCCAGCTGGCCGATCTGATGCTCAAGGTCAATCAGTCCGACGAGGATGTGTCCGAAGTGGCCCGCCAATGGATGAATGACAATCCAGCATTGGTCCAAAGCTGGCTCCCATAAAGCATGCCCGTGAGGGTCGTCGCGCCGCCGAATTCCGGTGCCGGCGCGGCGGCCCGCCTTCTATCAAACGCCTTGCCCTGTTTCGAAGTTGAAAGAGATCAGGGACGCCTCGGGAACTTGGAAAAGTCAGGGGACCGCTTTTCGTTGAAGGCGTTTCGTCCCTCCTGCGCCTCATCACTCATATAGTATAAGAGGGTGGCGTTTCCGGCCAGTTCCTGAAGACCGGCCTGACCGTCACAGTCTGCATTCAGGGCGGCCTTGAGGCAGCGGATGGCCAATGGTGAATGTCGGAGGATTTCTTGGCACCACTGGATGGTCTCTTTCTCCAGCCGCGCCAGCGGGACCACCGTATTGATCAGTCCCATCTCCAGGGCTTGGCTTGCCGTATACTGGCGGCATAGAAACCAGATCTCTCTGGCCTTTTTTTGGCCCACCAAGCGAGCCAAGTAAGCGGACCCGTAGCCACCGTCAAACGACCCCACCTTGGGACCGGTCTGACCAAATACCGCATTGTCTGCCGCAATGGTCAAATCGCACATGATGTGGAGAACATGCCCGCCCCCGATGGCATAACCGGCGACCATGGCCACAACCGGTTTGGGACATGTACGGATTTGCCGTTGAAAATCAAGAACGTTGAGCCGTTCCGTACCCGATTTGTCGGCATACCCGCTCTGGCCCCGAACCCGTTGATCTCCGCCTGAACAAAAGGCCTTTTCTCCTTTTCCCGTCAGGATGACAACACCGGTCTTCTCGTCGTCTCGGGCATCATCGAGTGCCCGAGACATTTCGACCACCGTCAGTGGTCGAAAGGCATTCCGCACTTCCGGACGGTTAATCGTAATCTTAGCCATCCCTTGAGCCTTTTCGTAGATGATGTCGGTAAACACTATCGCTTGTTCCCATTGGATATGATTCATACTCACCCCTCACACAGCTGAACCGTGTCGCTCTACCTTGGTCGGTGTTTTTTTTCGTCTAACGCCGGATCAAATCGTCAGTCCATATTGTGACGGCACACATAATATCAAGGCCTTACACCCCTGTCAGCCCAAAAAAACAGGCCGGTCACCACAAGTTAAGGATTTCTGGCTCCGATACTTTATCCCGCTCACATGGCGAAGGGCAGATGGAAGCCCCCCCTTTTCACCCCAATGGATCGTTTTTTGGTCAGTCTCCGGTTCCTTCGGCTCCCCCCCGAGAGTCGGCTAACTGTCAAAAACTATTGACGTTTTTAATGAACTGCGTCATCAAGAGCCGACCACACAAAGACCCACATCACCTCCCCGCACATTCGCCACAGACGCCCGGGCTAAAGAATGCCGTCAAAGGTGACGAAAAGAAAGACAATGTGACCCGTAGCCCGTCGTTTTCACCCTACGGGAACGCCCAAGAGATCGGAAGGTTGACGCAAATGCCGAGTTTTCAGCCCATTGCCTTTGGCAAATATACCCTTTTGGAAAGAATCGGGGTCAACGCCATGGCGGAACTCTATCGTGCATCCCGCCTTGGCAAAGACAACAAACCCGAACCCCTACTGATTAAAAGATTCTTGCCTCAGGTAAATAAAAATCCCAAACTGATCGAATCCATTTCCCATTCCGCCAAGATTTCTTCACGTTTCCAGCACGATAACATTGCCGCGACCCTCGATTTCGGGTCTACAGACGGCATTTTTTATATCGCCACGGCATACCTGTCCGGTTATCCCCTTCGGTATCTTCTCGAAGTATCAAGGGAAAGAGAGCGTCCCTTTTGCCCTCAGCACGCCCTTCACATAGCCGTACAAATCTGCCAAGCCCTCGTCTATGCCCACGAATTTAAAGACCCATCAGGAGAGTACGCCGACCCAATCCATGGCAATCTAAGCCCGGACACGGCATTCGTCACGCTGGACGGACTGGTCAAGCTAACCGATTTCGGCATTCATCGGGGAACCCATCACGAAAAAGGCGGCCAGTTGGACCCAATGAACACCTGGTTGGCCTACACCTCTCCCGAACAACTGTCAGCCGATCCGTCCTCCGATGCCCGCAGCGACATTTTCTCCTTAGGTGTGCTTCTCTACGAGATGTTAACGGGACAACGGATGTTTCATGGGAAATCCATGGAAATCTTCTCCAAGGTCCGGCACGCAATATTTGACCCTATAGACAAAATCGCCCCACATGTACCTTTGGAGTTACACAATCTGGTAACCCAAAGTGTTCAAAAGGCGCCAAAGAAACGTTATGCCTCGGCAGCGGAAATGTTGAAAGCCCTGGAAAAGGCCCGTTCCGGTTTGCCCCAACCGACTTTTGATCGGGGCCTGTCGGACTACTTCACTGCGAGACAAAAAGGCCAACAAAAAGGCGAAATGAACGCGCCGGCATTGGATCTTCCCCCCGCAGCTCCCACCCCGAGCGAAGAATCCAAGCCCTCCCTGTCCCCTGCCCACCAGGCCGTTTCCGAGGCCCTCACCCCTGAGTCACAACCGGCCGGCCCCGAGGAATCGGCAGACCAGCCGGTCATCACGGGTGAGATCTGCCACACCGTCGACCGGCAGGAAACCTCAAAACCGGCAAAACGGACCTGGAAATCGACAAAACCAATGGCCTGGCTCGTCGGTCTGCCCACCGCATTGGCCGTCATTATTGCCGTCAGTTTGGTCTTCAACGGCAGGACCCAGCGGGACCATCATCGACCGCCCCCCCCCGCTCTGGCCGAACAGGCCTTAGAAGCACTCGACCGCGGTGACTTTGAGCAGGCGGTCTCCAGGTTTCAACAGACTCTGGACGCCCGACCGGAAGATCGCCGCCGCCTCTCCCGGCCATACGCTCAGGCGCTGAAGGGACGGGCATCCCAGCTCATCAACGAAAACCCGACAAAGGCGGAGGAGTATCTCTTGGCAGCCAAGGAGTTGGATCCAAAATGGGGTCCGGTTTACTCAACCCTCGGACTTCTTTACCTCAATCGCAAGGATTACCCCAAAGCCATCGACGCTTACCAAGAGGCAATCGGACTGACCCCCGGAACAGCAGATGTTTTCTTCAATCTCGGTTATATTTACGCCATACGGCAAAATTATTCCAAGGCTCAGGAAATGTATACACGAACGGTGGAACTTGCCCCCCCCTTTTTGGACGAAGCCCTGTTTAACTTGGCGGTGATTGAGGACCGTTTGGGAAAACGCAAACAAAGCATCAAGAATCTGCAGCGTGCTCTGGAATACAACCCGGAAAACCAACAGGTAAGAGTCTATTTGAAACGCCTAAACACCTAAGAGGACAAACTCCATGATGACACAATCCCCTCTACAATATGCAACGCCGGTTATCTGGACACTGCTCAGTTTATTCATCGTCGGCTGCAGCACCACGGCGCCGACGCCAACGACACCGCTCGAATCCCAGCCGATTACCCAGACACAGCCGGAATCGGAACCGCCCGCTGCCCGGAACGTCAAAGAAACGCCACAGGAAAAGCCACCAGAGCCAAAACCCTTCATTCACACCGTTCGATGGCCCGGAGAAACCCTTTCCTTGGTCGCTAAATGGTACACAGGGCGACATACCAACTGGAAAGCGCTGGCCAAAGCCAACCCGGAACTAAACCCCCACAGAATCTTTATGGGAAGCAAGATCCTTATTCCCCACGCGATTTTAACGACCCAAAAACCTATGCCGCGAAGCGTCGCCGTTAAGAAGGCACCGACAAGAAAAGAGACAAGTCAGCCGTCCAAGACCGAAAAAGGCACTACCGCCGACGCCCCGCCGCTGCCCCTTTTTGGACCCAAAGGCGGTTAAGCGGGCCTTGTCGACGATCCGAATGGCCGCCGGAGAGAGACGGTCAAGAAAAGTGTCGTTTGTGTAAGATATCAACGACGGTCCAGGGATGGCTAGGAGCTTGTCGGAGAACTCGCATTTTCGCTCAAAGTCGCTTTCCTGCAAGTTCTTCGACAGGCTCCTAGCCGGCAAGAGTGGCGTTTGTTTCTCCCTCAATGTCGCCTGTACTTAAATTCCGGGAAAACCAAGCCTTGATTATCGCCTGCACCAGCGTGGCCAGCGGAATGGCAAAAAAGACGCCCCAGAACCCAAACATTCCCCCGAAAAACAAAATAGCGGCGATGATGGCCACCGGATGGATGTTTACAACTTCGGAAAAAAGTAGCGTCACCAGCACGTTGCCATCCAAAAGCTGAATTATCAGGTACGCACCCACCACATAGGCGAAGTCACTGCCCATTCCCCACTGGAAATAGGCAATCAAGGCCACCGGCAGCGTCATCACGGTGGCACCAATGTAGGGAATGACAACGGACAACCCGACGAAAAAGCTGATGAGCATGGAAAACTGGAGTCCCAGGAAGGTGAACGTCAGATAACTCACCGTCCAAACGATCAGGATCTCCCAGAACTTTCCGCGAATATAGTTTCCGATCTGCTGATCGACTTCTTTCCAGACCTGAGTGGCCAGACTTCGATCCTTAGGAAGGAAACCGGATATCCAGCGAAGCAACCGGTCCTTATCCTTCAAAAAAAAGAAGACCAAAAGGGGAACCAGAAAGATATAAACCAGGACCCAAATGAGCGCCCGAACCGAGGCTACGGAGAGGGAGAGAATCTGCTGGGCCTTTTTGGTCAACTCGGCACGTAACACATCGGTAACAGCCGTTATTCGGTCCTCGGAGACCAGGTCCGGATACCTGTCGGGTAGACGGAGCAACTCCTCCTGCCCCCACGAAATCATTTCCGGCAATTGTTGAAACAGCTGCCGGAGCTGCTCCCACAACAGGGGCAACAATCCGACAAGCAAGAACAATACAAAGGCCATAAAACCGACAAAAACCAACAAGATGGCCATGAAATGGGGAATTCTCCATTTCTTTAAGACGTTAATAACCCCCTGAAGCAAATAGGCGATCACCACACCCGCAATAAGGGGCGCCAACATATGTCCGAGAAAAATGATAACCAGGGATCCGATAACCAGAAGGGCTGCCAACACGACCACCTGAGGATCAGATAAATGCCGCCGAAACCAGTCCGTGATTACATTCATAGACGTCTTCCCGTATCCAAAGGGCGGGTCCGCATAACGTCAGGAGCCATTCTATTCGACCTCAAAAAAGGCCTTCTTTCCGGAACCGCATACCGGACACGTCTCCGGCGCTTCTTTCTCACACGTATACCCACAAACAGAACATACATAATAGTCTACCGGTTCAGGGTTATCCATGTTGTCCATGGCCTTCTGGTATAATCGGGCATGGACCTGCTCCACTTCGTTGGCGTATGAAAAACTTCGTTCGGCAGCGGTTTCCCCTTCTTCCCGGGCGTCTGCAATCATAGCCGGATACATCTTTTGAAACTCGTGAGTTTCTCCGGCGACGGCTGTTTCAAGGTTTTTTCGGGTACTTTCGACAGCCCCCAACGCCTGCAAGTGGGCGTGGGCATGTACGGTTTCCGCTTCCGCAGCCGCCCGAAACAGTTTTGCCACTTGGGGATAGCCTTCCTTTTGGGCCTTTTTAGCAAATGCGAGATACTTTCTATTGGCTTGAGATTCTCCGGCAAATGCTTCCTTTAAATTCTCTTCGGTCTTGCTCATCCGCTCCTCCTTTTCAACCATCCAACGTTACCTTGTTTCCACCCAAACGACTTAGGCCGATATCATCCGTCCGCACTCGGGGCAATGCACCGTCCCCCCGTCTATGATTTCCTTACAATAGGGACACTCCATGGTACCGGTCAGTTCCAAAACCCGCTGGGTCGACTGATCGACCGCCCAGCGTATGTCGACATTCGTGAACGTGCGGCTTCTAAGCGGTTCAATCGCCTCAACTTTGGCCAACTCCCCTATGAACCGTGCCGCCCGAATACGGACCTTGTAATGCACATTCCTTGAAAAGAGGAACTCCATAAGTGTATCCAAATCATCGGCCTCAAAAAGCTCCTGAAGAACTTGCACGTTCTTGTCGGCATCGGTACCCCGGGCCCGGTCCGTGGCAATCGTTTCTTCGGTGATCAGGCCCGGGAGACAATCCCCGGAAGACATCACCATCATCATCTCCGTATTCCCAGAATCCGGAAAGGCGATACACCGGTAGGAAACATGGCGTCCATAATGGGCACGATTGGATTCCCACCCCCTCACATACGGAGGACACTGATCATTCATACACAAGAAGAGATACGGCGTTCCCCACCCCGTCCCACAGGAACACCCGGTTTCAGCACATTCCCAGATCCGCATCACCTCTCCACAATAAGGGCATTGGGGTCGTTTCGCCCAAATCACCTTCTCGTAAACATCGGCCTTGGTCACCACCATTTCTCTTGTCCTCCTTTAGCCCAAGACAATATGGCCCAGCCCCACGGTGAAGAACGCCAAAGTCCCCTCACTCTCGTACCCTCTAATATCACAACCCATATAAAAGAACAAAACCCGTTAACATCCGCCAAGAAACAAACCGAACAAAGTTGTCGCATATCGGTTACACCTTGCCCGGGAGAAAAGGGTTGCCTGTTATTGGGTTTTCGTTTAAACCATCGTGGAAAGTCATCATTATTCACACTACCGATGGCAGGTATCGACGTGATCAGTTGGCAAATCAGACCAAAGATTCAAGAAATTTTATCGAGGGGGGCGGATTTCGCCGGTATAGACCGTCAGGCAGCTTTCGAGTTAATGGGCCTTGAACTCCACTCCCGGGAAACATACGCCTTGATGCATACGGCCAATCAGATGACGCGGCAGCAATTTGGCCGAAAAGGGGAAAACCATTTTCATATCGGGGTCAACATCGAACCGTGTCCCTTCAACTGCAGCTTTTGTTCACTCACCGAGTCAGCAGGCATTTTCAAGAAGCGGGTCGAGTTTCCGACACCCGAAATCATTGAATGGGCAAAAACGGCACAAGCCGAAGGGGCGGACGCCCTGAACATCATGACCACCGGCACCTATGCGCTTCGTAAACTCTTGGACCTGGGCGGACATCTTAAGGCATCGGTCTCCACGCCATTGGTGGCCAACACGCGGGACCTCTCCCATAAGGAGGCCGAACAACTGTTGGAGGCGGGCTTCGTGGGGGCCTATCACGCGGTACGCCTCGGCGAGGGAAAGGATACCCCATTTGTTGTCAGAAAACGGATTGACACCATTAAGGTCCTGAAAGACGTCGGCTTAAAATGGATGAACTGTGTGGAGCCTGTCGGTCCCGAACATGACATAGGCGAAATCGTCGATCTCATGTTTTTGGCCCGTGAATACAAGGCCACATACAGCGGAATCATGCGCCGGATCAACTTTCAGGGCTCACCGATGGAACCATACGGGATGATATCGGAATTGGAAATGGCTCGGATGCTGGCCGTCAGTCGGCTGGTCATGGGGGATATTCCCGCTGCCCATTGTTCCCATGAACCCGACGAGATCTCTCTTTTGGCCGGCGGGAACCTGTTTTTCCCTGAAGTCGGGGCCAACCCCCGGGACGGAATGGATCAAATGGGGGGCGGCCGGGGCAAGTCAATCCGTCTTACCCAGCAGATTCACCGGGAAATGGATTTGGACCCTGCGTTACCATCAAACTGCTTTTAAGGGTGATTAAATCTACCAAACGTTCATGAATATCCGCAAGATCTGAAACGTAGGCAATCGATATGAACCGCCTGTTCCTCCTGCTGTCTGTTTGTTCGATCATTGTATTAATCGCCGGCCCGCTTCAGGCCGACCCGTACCGTGTGGGTACCTGGAAGACCGCCCAGACCATCCAACCCTTTTACTACGACCGTTTTTTAGCTCCGAACAGCCCCGGGGTCACCGTTCACCCGTTCACCAATCCGGCCGACCAAAAAACGGCCCTCCTTGCGGGCAGTCTGGACATGTGCGGAACCACGTTGGCCCACGCCATCCATTCGGCCGCCCTGGGACAACCCGTCGTCCTCGTGGCCGCCCTTTGCAACAAGTGTTCGGCGCTGGCGGTCAAGGCCGAGGGGAACTTCAATACCGTAACGGATTTAAAGGGCAAGACCATCGGATATGTCCCGGGGACGATGCACGAAATCTTGCTGCGGGAAACGTTAACCCAACACGGCCTGTCCCCCCGTACCGATGTTCGATTAATGCGTGTCGATTTTTTTGACATGGCGCTTGCCCTGGCCCGAGGTAGCATCGATGCGTTTCTCTCGGGGGAACCCTTCCCGACCCTGGTCGAAGCGGAAGGCTACGGGGAAGTCCTGTCCTATCCCTATTACGAAGACGCCGTCGGCGCCATAAACGCCGGGATGTTGGTCACGCGATCCACATTGGATGAGCACCCCGAACGGGTCTACCGGTTAATCGCCGCCCATGCCCGGGCCACCCAGTATCTCAAGTCCCATAAGGACGAATGGCTCAGCCGGGCTGCAACCTTCGGCACTCGAAAGGCGGTCTTGGAAAAGGCCGCCGCCAACATGGAATTGGCGTGGGATATGGATGAGCGCTTTGTACGACAAACCCGGGCTCTGGGAAAACGGATGGAGGCGTTGGGCATGATCCCGCGACAACCCGATTATGACCGGCTCTTCGACCTGTCACCGGTCCAAAAAGTCCGTTTGGAATTGGCCCCCTAGGAGCCTGTCGGAGAACTTGCAGGAGAGCGACTTTGAGCGTTTTTGATAGCAGTTCTTAGTGAAGCGGAGCCGTCAAGAAACGCCAACTGTTTGAGGCCTTTAGCCGAGTTTTGGCGTTTCCGCGAAGCGAACTTAGAAATGCGTCAAAAACGCTCACCGGAGCGAAAATGCGAGTTCTCCGACGGGCTCCCAGGGGCCTGCCGAAAAACTTGGTGGAAAGCGACACGGCAAAATGATTCGTTCCGTAAATCCCAATCAGGGCCCACTCCAAATTCTGCCGTGGGTTATCCCCGCCTTGTCGGTAGTAGTTTGGGTTATGGTATCGGAAATGCAGTTACTTCCCACGTATCTGCTCCCCCATCCCACACAGGTCTTCAACGCCGGTTATCTGTATATCTTCGGTACCCCGGGAGAGGGAATGTATACCGGAAGGTTTCTCCCCGACGTCCGGGCAAGTCTGGTCCGAGTGGCCTTCGGATTCGGCCTGGCTACCTTGGTGGGCATTCCACTGGGGGTCCTGTCCGGCAGACTCCAGGCCTGCCGTCGCCTGTTGAGTACCCCCGTGAATGCATTGAGGGCGGTACCCGGCATCTGCTGGTTACCTTTGGCATTGGTTTGGTTCGGTATCGGTCTTAAAACCACGGTCTTTCTCGTAGCCCTGGCCGCTTTTTTCCCCATCTACCTCAATTGCGCCAGCGGCATTCGCCAAGTCGACCCCATACTGCTTGAAGCCGGGGCCATGATGGGAGTCAACCGCATACGGGGGACGTTTTCCATTTTGTTGCCCAGCGCCATGCCCCATATTATCCCCGGACTCCGGTTGGGACTGGGCATCTCCTGGGCCTATCTCGTCCTGGGAGAACTCACAGGAGTCCGTCAGGGTTTGGGGGCGGTAATTATGGATGCCCGGATGGTAGGCCGTATCGACACCATAATCGTGGGCATCATTCTTATCGCAGTCATCGGCCGCTTTAGTGACACACTTCTCTACTTCTTGATGAAATGCTTTTTTAAAAGCGCCCGGAGGCTATCATGAGCCGCCGATTCAAAGTGGTGTCATCGGCGGCGGCCCACCGCCGTAAGCCCGTTCTGGAAATCCGTAATCTGGGAAAGGTTTTTCCGGCCCAAAGAACGTGTTTGAGCGTATTGGAAGATATCCGATTCGACGTACAGCCCGGCGAAATGATCTGTATTCTTGGTCCCAGCGGATGTGGTAAGACAACCTTGCTGCGGATCCTCGCCGGCTACGTGAAACCGGATTCCGGAGACGTGCTGTTACACGGGACCCCGGTTTCCCATCCCGGCCCGGACCGATGTGTGGTATTTCAAGAAGACGCTATCTTCCCATGGCTCACCGTTGAGGAAAACATTGCCTTTGGTTTACGGGGAAAACGGGATTGGCGGAATGTCAGACAACAAATGGTCGATCAATTTCTTTCATTGATGGGCCTTTCCGCATTTCGTAAATATCTGCCTCGTACCATTTCCGGCGGTATGAAACAGCGCGTAGCACTGGCCCGGGTGTTGATCCTTCAACCGGAAATCCTGCTCATGGATGAGCCCTTTGCCGCCCTGGACGCCCAAACTCGGGAAGAGATGCACAGTCTTTTGCTACGCCTCTGGGAAGAACTGGCTCACACCATCATATTTGTCACTCATGACGTAAGGGAGGCCGTGACTCTGGCGGACCGAGTCATCGTCATGGGAAAAAGTCCAGGTCGGGTGAGGCAGAGCGTTGAAATCGACCTGGGCCGCCCTCGACGTCAGGACACGGATCGATTTCACCAAAAGACCAAGATCCTCCATGACCTGCTCCGACACCCTTGAAACCAAGCCCTGCTTCCGTCCCATGAATCGCCGCCCTCGCCCCGGGGAAACGCCTGCCGGACCCAAAACCACCAAATATGCATGTTTTGTTATCAAAACCCACTCTTTTGTGTCTTTCTCCTTGGCCGACTGGGGCACAAACCAGATAACATCCTGGAATTAAAGGGTCTATGTTTTTGGCGTGTCGATTGCAGTGGATAATTACAAAGAGGAATAAACCCCCAGATTGTGTAGAGGAGGTACGACATGAAAAACATCAGCTTGACCTTCTATGACAACAATTACACTGCCCAGGCCAAAACCAACATCAGCCTTGAACCAGACCAAGTCAACAGTCTCAAAACCTTACTCGGGCAAATCGAAGGAACCCTTCTCGCCGAACATGCCAGCGTACTGGCCATCGAGGATCTGCTTAAAAAACCGGTACACTTGACGATCACCGATTACGGCAGCGAGACGTAGCGAAGGCAGGGATAAAACGCTCACCCAGAGCGAAAATGCGAGTTCTCCGACAGGCTCCTAGTCAGGGCACGGGTTGTTTATTGCGGGTTTTTTGTATTCCTTCGAAGGGGACTCGGACCGGTGGTTTCCGGCACCATTACGGGTCATCCCCACCGGTTCCCCCCACGGTGTTTCAGATCGATATATTGGACGTGGCCCCGCTCGCTGATGAAAGAACTCAGCAACCAACTCACCAGACTTATCAGCAAGGACCCCAAAACAGCCGACCCGAATCCGTGCACGTAAAAGCCGGAGATCACCCCTGAGGCCATTTGCAACATCAGCGCGTTGATCACAAACGTAAACAGCCCCAGGGTCAACAAATTGATCGGCAAAGTCAAAATAATGATCACGGGACGGAAAAAGGCATTCAGCACGCCGAGTATGGCGGCGGCGAAAAAAGCGGAAAAAAAGCCCCGAACCTGTATACCGTCAAATACGTACGACGCCACCAGGATGGCACCGGTCAAGACCAACCATCGCACAAACAGCCCTTTCACTTTCCCCACCTCCCTCGCATGTACCGGTCTGCTTCTAAACAAGCACCAGACAGGATAGCCGGCTCTTTTGGAAACGTCAACCGTCGGGACAAGTCACTTGAGTATTCTAGATAACCGCATTCCTGTTTAACTCATTCTGACATGTTTCTTATACAATTTTAGGGTTAACCGTGGCATTATATTCCGTGTCCATGATACAGAAAAGAGGGTATAGGGCGTTTTCCGACGGACTCTCGGGAGAAAACAAATCCGCATTGAAGGAGGCAATCATGTTCAAGTCTATCGTTCTCGGGTTGGACGGGTCACAGCACAGTCTGCGCGCCCTGGAATCAGCGGGGATTTTAGCCGAGCATTTCGGCGCAAAATTGATCCTGGTGCATGCCTACCCCCGAACATCCGATTTGCGCCGGTTTGAAGGCTATGACCGGTTGGTTTCCCAGCGCAAGAATGCAGGCCAGGCAATCCTCGACGATGCCAGAAAGCGCTTGGCTGACGTTTCGTTCGAGGTGGAAGAAGACCTTCTCGAAGGGCCCGCTGCGGAGGCAATCCTGTCGGTGGCGGAAACACGGCTACCCGACTTGATTGTCCTGGGCACTCGGGGGATGGGCTCCGTCAAGGGGCTTGTGATGGGAAGTGTGAGTCACAAGGTCACCCACCATGCCCCTTGCACGGTCATGGTCGTCCGGTAACGGCGATATAGTCCCCAGGCGGACACTCCGATACTTCGCAAGCCCTCATACACCATCACCCACCCGGCCCTTTTGGATCTTAAAACCCATGCCGGACTGTTTTTTGTTTAACCCCGCCCGGAACTTTTCCGATAAAGCATTTATAGCAGGGCGTATTTTTGCGTCCCTAACCGATGGGGAATGTGTGCCGATGGCTACAATAGAATTGTCGGAATTGGACCCGGGCATGGTCCTGGCAACGGATTTGCGGGCACCTAACGGGCGTTTCCTCCTGGGAAAAGGTGCTCATGTCACCTCAGACCATCTTGAGGTTATGGCGGCATGGGGCGTGGTCGAGGTGGAAGTGGAAGGCCTGTCCGATCAGGAACTCGAATTGAAACGAAGCGCCCACATAGATCCCAGCCGGATGCAGGCCGCCGAAGAAAAGACCAGGCAACGCTTTGCCCATGCCAATCTTGACCACGAAGGCATGGGCCAGTTGTTTCAGACATGTGTTTTGATGGAGGCCCAGCGACTCACGGACGGGACCATCGAAACGGGCAACAAGGACTCAGATTCCGCCGATGGTCACACGGGTCCCCTCCCCTTGCCGGAATCCGCTGAAAGGAAGGCCGAACCGGGTTCACTGATCCGGGACAAAATCAAGCTGCCTTCTTTGCCGGTGATATTTGATCAGATCAATGACGCACTGAATGATCCTCGGAGTTCGGCCACCTACCTGGCCGGCATCATCAGTAAAGACGCCAGCCTCTCTGCATTACTGCTGAAATTGGTTAACAGTGCATTTTATGGCTTTCCGTCGAAAATCGACACCATCTCTCGTGCAATCGCCATCATCGGAACCAAAGAACTGAGTACGTTGGCACTCGGCGCTTGTGCGCTGAAAATGTTTAAAGACATTCCGCGCGAGTTAATGGACATGAAATCGTTTTGGAAGCACAGTATCGCCTGTGGCATCCTGGCGCGTATCATGGGTAGTTATGAGCAAAGCAATGCATCCACCGAACGCCTTTTCCTCGCAGGGTTACTTCACGACATCGGTCGATTGCCCATGTTTCAGAGCTTGCCCGTTCAGGCCAAAGCCGCGCTTGTAAGCGCTCGTCGAACCGGTCGGTTGCTCTGCGACACAGAGCAGGAGGTATTTGGGTTCGACCATGCCATGGTGGGAGGAATGCTCGTCAAGAAGTGGAAATTTCCGTTAGTATTTGAACGATCAGTCAGCGCGCATCATGCCTACATCACCGGCAACATGGCTTGGGAGACGGCCTTGGTACATGTTTCCGACGTGGTGGCCAATGCACTGGCCGTCGGGTCCAGCGGAGAAGAATTTGTGCCTCCCTTGGGAATTAAAGCCTGGAACACGGCAGGACTTTCCGTAGGCATCTTGAAAGCGGCTATACGACAGGCACAACCCTACATCGAAGAAACGATACAGGTGTTTTTCCCAAATGGGTAAAAGAAACGTAGACAAAAACACATACGCACTCAAGGACCGCGTCCAATATCTGGAAGAAGTCAATCGCCTCATGTGGGATGCTCTGGAAAAGGTGGCGGCTCTGGCGGACTTCAAGACCACGGTCAAGAACCTCACTGACGAGCTGCCGATTCTACAGGAAGCCAGAGAACGCCTCCACGCCCTAATCCCGTTTGAGGCCACCGCCTTTTTCCTAGTCGACGAGAATACCGGAAGATTTCTACCTACCGATTGTCGCCCGGAAGATTACACGGCCTTGTTTCACGATCAGGTGAAGACGTTGATCCATGAAGGGACCTTCGCCTGGGCCATTAGAGAACCCCGACCGATTATCGTCCCTTTCGACGGATCACCAAAGCGCCTCGTCCTGCACGTCCTGGCCACGGTCTCCCGGGTGCGGGGGATGTTTGTCGGACTGGTGGAAGGCGGGGAACAGGAGATTCCTCACCTATTCACATCGTTGCTCTCCATCGTCATGCACAATACGGCCAATGCACTGGAAAGCTATGAACTATACAGGATAATGAACGACGCAAACAACAAACTCGAGGCCAGGGTGCAGGAAAGAACCCGCCAGCTTTTGGAAGCCAACAAGGAACTGGAACGAACAGCCGCAGTGGCCAATGAGATGGCCCAAAAAGCCGAGGCCGCCAACCAGGCCAAAAGCTATTTCTTGGCCAATATGAGCCATGAAATCCGCACCCCTTTAAATGGGGTGATCGGCTTCACGGACATGTTGCTCGACACGAGATTGGACGAAGGGCAGTTCCAATACGCACAAACCGTCCAACAGTGCGGAGAAGGCCTCTTGGACTTGGTCGATGACGTCCTTGATTTTTCCAAAATGGAGTCCGGGCACTTCGAACTGGAAAGCGTCACATTTAATCTCTCAAAAACGGCACGTCAGGTCTGCGACCTGATCAAACCCAGAACAAAACAAGACGTGAAACTCGATTGCCGGATAAACCATGACGTCCCTACCCACCTGCAAGGAGATCCCACTCGATTTCAACAAATATTATTGAATCTGGTGGGAAATGCGGCGAAATTTACCCAATCCGGTCAGATCGAACTCTCGGTGGGGATACGGCAACGCGCGAACAACCGGGTCAAGCTCCTTACCCAGGTGAGAGATACGGGAATCGGAATTCCCAGTCAGATATTGCAGTATATCTTTGAACCCTTTCAACAAGCGGATGTCTCAACCACCCGGAAATATGGGGGTACGGGACTCGGTCTGTCCATCTGCAAGAAGTTGGTCGACATGATGGGCGGGCAAATCTGGATAGACAGTTTGACCGGGGAAGGAACCACGGTTCATTTTACGGCATGGATGAACGCGCCTGACGGCGTGACGCTCCCCGATTCGGATGACTCGACATCTTCCACACGCCGTCAACGGGCGGTTGGCCCCACCGACGACACCGGCGTTTCTCCCGGCAAACAATCGGCCTCCGTGCTTTTAGCCGAAGACAACCCGGTCAATCAGCGGTTGGCAAGTATTCTGCTGGACCGGGCGGGTTATCATGTGGACGTGGCCAACAACGGACGGGAAGCCGTCGAAAAATACACCACATCGCCTTACAATTTCGACGTCATTTTCATGGATATCCAAATGCCTGAAATGGACGGCATCAAGGCCTCACAGGCCATTAGAAATGAGGGATTCGACAGAATCCCCATCATCGCTGTTACGGCCCATGCCATGAAAGGAGACCGAGAGCGGTGTCTGGCGGCGGGCATGAATGACTATATTACCAAGCCGTTTAAAAAAGAAGTCGTCACTGAAATACTGGAGAAGTGGATTCCCAATCGGCAATCTTAGGGTTCGCGCAAAAATAACTTCACAGAATGGGCGCTCGGATTTGGTTCGGATTTGGCCGATCCGATTGAGCAAAACCGCAGGCATAGCAGGCTATGTCGAGGTTTTGCGAGTGAGGTAT
>Ga0180435_10002373_pt1 | contig 19302 bp, 17 predicted proteins | sample SS_ome_3_FD_132467 | JGI IMG/M metagenome (GOLD analysis project Ga0180435, IMG submission 132467) | Hypersaline lake sediment archaeal communities from the Salton Sea, California, USA - SS_3_S_1 metaG | ecosystem: Environmental > Aquatic > Non-marine Saline and Alkaline > Hypersaline >...
GGAAAGCTTTTTCGACTTCACCCTGAAGCGATTTCTTTGCCTCACCGGTGACGACGGCGACTTGCCAGGGCTGTGTATTTGCACCCGATGGTGCATGGCGAGCAGCATCCAGTAGCGCTTCGATCTTGTCTTTCTCTACGGGTTTACCCAGATATGCCCTGACAGATTTTCGAGTCAACAATGCTTCTATAGTGTTCATGAGGATCGGGAAGGCGCGATCAGCCCTCGATATGAGTCGTAGTTTGTCAGGCTTTCAGGTTTCGGACGAATGTAACATACCCTCAGTCGCGTTGCTTTGCTGCCGATGAGAATATACGCGCCTGATTCAGGATGCGCTGCCACTCTTTGCACCCATGGCGAGCATCGCCTTGTACAGCTCAACCATGAGTTTTGAATCGACCAGCAAGTGTTTTTTATATGCATCCCTGATGCGGATCAACTCGTCTGGATCGATGGTGACATCCTCGGAGAGATCCAGCGAACCCATGCTCCATTCACTGAAAGTTCGTTTCTTGATGGTCTGATCAACTATCCGCTGTATATTCTCATGCCGACTGTCATTTTCCAGTATAGACATCAGTCCTTCTAATGACTCTTTATCACCTTCCAGTGCCTGGATAAAACGTCCGTTATGATAAAACAACATACCGGTAATATCGAACTCGGTATTGTTGACCTGTGACTTACTGACGATATCAGCAAGCACATCATCGATATCTTCCGGCCTGCCGATATATTTGCTTGTGTAGATGATAAGGTGCATTCTGGTTTCGTTTTAACCCTTTTTGGTTTCAACCTTTTTCGTTTTAAATTCTTGTGAGCCGGCACCATTATCGGCTTATAAACATATTCTTGACCGGGTGAATATTATCGCGCACAGTCAATCACCGCCATCAAAACTCTCACCATCAGGCTGACTTTATATTGACTCTAAATCTGCCCGGCCAGCAATTAACACCCTGGCCGAAGTATCCTGAAAACAAGCCTGCGCAAGGATTATCATACAAAACGCCGTCATCTATAATTTCAGATGGAGAGTATGACACTCCCCTGCCTGATAAGACAGCCAGTCCGGAATCCCTGCACACCCCGCTTCACTAATCGCGGTAAGATATATCATATACTCATCATCTACACTTTTGCACGATATTTAAAAAGGCATGCCAAAGATCAGGAACAAACTTACCGATGTCGCACGCAGGATGCTGAGCGGTGTGGTGCAAATCCACATAGAAGGATATGTAGAAGAAGATATACGCTCGGTGATGAACCCTGCAGTCAAGGTTCCGGGCGTCTGGTCCGGCTCCGGCTTCTTCATCAACCATGAAGGCCTCGAAGGCTATATCGTCACCAATGCGCATGTGGTGAGAAATGCCATCAAAGTCGAGGTCAGCTCGATGCTGACCAGCGAGGAACGGTTTGAAGCCGAAGTGGTCGGCCTGGTGAAGCAGCTGGAACCGGATGTCGCCCTGATCAAGATCACAGATGAAGAGCTCGTGCGATTCAAGCAACTCGCGATCAGGGATATCGAGTACCTGAAACTCAGGGAAGACTCCAGTCCCTCCCGAGGCGAAGAGATCAAGGCTATCGGTTACGCGATGGGGATGATCGAACCCAATATGTCAGGTGGTGAAATCACCAATTTTGTCTCCGGCTCGGAATACACCACCGAACGATTTGTTACCGACGCCGCCATCAACCCGGGCAATTCGGGCGGGCCCAGTGTCAGCGAAGACGGAACCGTGGTCGGTTTGAATACGGCGGTAGTCATCGATGCACAGAATATCGGCTTCATCACGCCGGCAGGCTTCATCAGGACCATCATCGAGAACCTGTTACAGAAGAACGAGCCACACTTTGCGGACATTGGCGGAAAACTCCAGAAGAATGCCGAGAACTTCAACCCGCTATTGAAGCAGGAACACGCAAGAGGCGTTATCGTTGCTAAAGTACAGCCAGGCGGCTTCCTCGATACAGCCGGCCTGCAGGCACGTGATGTCATACTGGCATTGAACAATATCGAGTTCGATCGCCATGGTATCGTCATCGGCAAGGAAGGTCAGTACAGGCACAAGAACATCTATGACGTGACCAAGTTACTGCCGATAGGCGATATCGCAGAGATAACCTACCTCAGGAATGGTGAAACAAGGACAGCCCAATCTATCGCTATGCGTGACCCTGAAAAAGGCATCATCTCCAATCCTATTATCGAAGAACGACAATAGATTGAAGTTTTCGGCATGATAATCCAGCAATTAAGCTGCGAGATCATCGAGGCCATGCGTGAGATAGACACCAACGCACAGATCGATATGCTGCAGACCATCGATCAGGACAAGCCGATGCTGACCGTCACCCACGTACACCAGGGGTCACAGGCCGACGATATGGAATGGCCCTCCGGAGAACTGATCATCAGCGCTAATGATCAACAGGTTCACACACTCGAAGAACTTCAGGCCATCATCGAGCAGAGCCGGGGTGGTCGCCTGTTGCTGGAATGTCGCAACGGCAGGATCGGTTATTTCGAGGTTGAATGAGAATGGCTACCGCCATCCTGGTTTAACAGCATAAGCATGCACTATAGCCCGGGACCAGCACCTGTTCTGCTAGAACTTGTCAGTCGCTAACATGACCAGGGTACAGCCACGTACCACTTCTATCCCCTGTTGTCTCATCCGCTGTTCGCTCTGTTTATCCTCGGCCCCCGGGTTCATGATCACACGCCGTGGCTTTGCCCGTATGACCTCGTCGATATGGTCATTGAACCGGGCCGGGTTAACATAAAGGGTAATCGTATCGATCTGCTCATCGATATCTGCGACTGAAGCAAAGCACGGACGCCCTTCTATCGACGCCTTGAATGGATTGACCAGTTTCACGTGATGGCCGCTATCCTGTAGTGCCAGCATGGCCTTATAGGAGTAGCGGTTCGGCTTCTCGCTTGCACCGATTATTACTACTGTTTCTGGCATATATTCAACCCATTGCTCATGGTTACTCTCATGGTCAGGGCATTATCATGTACTGATAAATACAAACATGATCAAGATAATAATCTTCATCGAACCTGACTTCTACTTATCTACAATACAGCTGTATTCAGACTACAGCCATTTCTTCCTGCGGAATAGCAGCACCAGTATGGAGACAATAAGCCCCATCACGCTCAGTAATATGAAGTAGCCATTCTCGCTTTTAAGCTCGGGGATATGCTCAAAATTCATACCATAGATACCGACCAGTAAGCTTAATGGCAGGAACAGGACCGTAACAACAGTAAGAATACGCATGACCTGGTTCAATTTATGCGAATTCAGGCTGATATAACCTTCGATAAGATCATTGATGACATTCTGATAAAGATCAGCCAGGCTATTGAAGCGTTCTGCCTCAACAGCGATATCCTCAAACTCGTCATCCTCCCCAATCAATTGCTGTTTTCTCACATGCCGGCTCAGATGGCCCAGTACATCAAGATGATAATTCAATATCCTGCGCATTTTACGCAGAGCAGTATTATACCCAAGCAACTCCTGCATAAGACTTTCATCAGGGTTCTCGAGTAGCTCGTCCTCAAGGATATCGAGACGCTCTTCCAGATTTAGCAGGATCTCACCATAGCGTTTGACTGTGCGCTGGCCCAGAAGGACAACTAACCGGTGTGGTGAACTGACCTTAAGCTTGTTCTGTAACAGGCGCGTTTGTAACGACTCGATATATGCGGATTTACGATTATGGCGCGTAACCAGGTAGTTATTACCGGAGAATATAGCAAGCTGTTGCGTACTGAAATCCAGCGTGCGGGAATCCGAGTCCAGCGATTTCAGCAACAGGAACAGACTATCGCGACGGCCGGAGAACCGCGGTGGATGACGATCCCTGGATGCATCCTGGATATCTGCCGCTTCCAGGTCAAACTTCTCGGTGAGTAATGTTGAGATGGCCCTGGCAGAGGAGCCCTCGATATCCAGCCATAAAATGCTGTCAGGAGTCTGACGCCATTTATCATACAGCCTTATATCACCGGAGATTACCTCATCCGCTGTGATCAACAGACACTTCAATTTGATGTTCTCACTATTCATGATTCACACCAGGTTGCGTGTTTAACATCTGCCGTAGTGATGCCAGGTCATTCTCACCCATCATGGACTTCAGGTGGAGATCACGCTGAGGGAAAGGTATCTCGATACCGTTGTCATGGAAGCGGTCCCAGACACCGAGTAAAACATCACTGATCACGTTAGCTCTGCCATTGGTAGGGTCATTGATCCATATCCTCAACTCCAGGTCGACCGAACTGTCACCGAAGCCCATCAACTGGCAGCGAGGTTCCGGTTCCTTCTGTACCCGCGACACCATATGCGCGGCATCCAGGCAAAGCTCCATGGCCTTGCGCACATCCGAGTTATACGAGATACCGATTGGTATCTTCAGTCGAACCAGGTCATTACTGTAAGACCAGTTCTCAACACGCTGGGTAATCAACTCCTCGTTAGGTATCAGGTGCTCGATCCCGTTCCGGGTTATGACCGATGCATAGCGAGCACCGAGATGGTTGATCCAGCCAAAACTTTCACCAACGGCAATGACATCGCCCGGCTTTATAGACCGATCCATCAACAGGATGACACCGCTGACCAGGTTGGAAAATATCTTCTGCAGACCAAATCCGAGCCCGACACCTAATGCACCACTAAAGACAGCGAAGGCGGTGAGATCGATACCAACTGCGGATATAGCCCCGAGAAAGGCTACAGTAATCAATGCGATCCGAACAAGTTTAGCGCCAAGCACACGCATTGCCGGTGAAACTGATTCAGCATTCTGCAGCCTGCGTTCCACAAGAGATGCCAGTGCACTGGCGAGCCATAATGAGACCCACAGGGAAATGCCGACCTTGACCAGGGTGAGAGGAGAAACTCTTACATCGCCGACGTTTATGAACCAGCTATCCAGTAACTGTAACACCGAGTCCAGTAAGCCGAAAATATTGAGTGCCGCAATTGTCCAGGCTGAATAAGCGATAAAGCGCGCAAGGGAATCGTTTTTGACCAGCATGGAAACCAGGCGGATAAGGACCCATGCGGTCAATAAACTGGCCAGGATAGTCAGGGCCCCTTTCGGCCACTGATAGTGCTCGGATATAGCTATGCTTATCCATTGTAGTATGAGCCATGAGACCGGCGTCATCAGCTCGGATAAAGCGACAAGAGGTTTCCGGACGTTGGGGATATGTGAAAAATGCTTCTGCAGCCGCCTTAACCCCTTGCGGAGTAATGGCGCCAATAACCAGTTTGCCAGTACAAAGACAACAGCGATCAAGCCAAACTGCAACCAGAATATCGGGTCCGAGACATGGACTATCGCTTTTTCGAAAAGACTATTCAGTATTGCCTGGATTTTCTCGAGGTCGAATAAACCATTCATATCTGTTCACGCCAGGCCTGTATTGCTGCAGAAAGAATGAATAGTTATCTCATAAAAACGTGGCCTGTGTCCTGATTTTTTCGCAATTAATTTCGCGGATACCAGGCTGCGCGTTGATCGTGCCCTGTGGTACCCGGTCATCTCTATGTTTCGAATATTCGCATATCCTTGCTCAGACCGGAGTCTCGAGCAGGCTCGTCCTTCTTGCCGCCAGGGGATACCTGTGGCGCGGTCCGGCGTAATTGCGCTTCCACACGCATGGCCGACATGCGCTTCTGGTCATTCACCTCCGGGTACAGACGGTAGTATTCCTCGACTTCGAAGACATGCTGTCTGGCAGCCACCTCCAGGCGCTCGCGCTCATCTTGCGACAGGCCGTGCAGCATCAGTAAGCGTGGTGCCTTGCGCATGAGATAGCGTTGACAGACATCATGATCCGCTTCCTGAAGCCAGTCCTCTCGTATCAACAGACCCGGAAAAGCATCTGTGTCAGCTCCATTCCTCTCGAACCACGCTCCTCGAGGGTTGTAGCCAGCGCGACTGGCTATCAGGCTCTGAACACGATGGTTCACCGGCGGCTCACTGCGGGCCTGCTCCGCTTCGGTGTTATCGACCCCCATCTTCGAATGCGGCAAGGCAGTCCATGCTGTCTGGTCCGGATACGTGGCCATGAGCGACTCATCACAGCAGGAGTAGATCAACGCCAGCGGGGATTTATCTGCCGCATCGAGTAACCAGTACTCGAAGATGTCTGCTGCAGGAAACGGAACTATGGCGGTAGACAGGTATTCTGACAGCTCGTGGATACCCTCTGTTACCTCGTCAGGGTCGAGAAAAGCAGGATACCTGAACGTCTTCAGCTCATCCTTTTGCCTGCTACCGACATTGTAATAGCTGCGGTCGAGACCGTAACCTCGCAGGCGCTCCTGACCTGATGACTGACCACTATCGGGCACGTACTGGATCTGCCAGGAGTTACCGTCAAAACTCAATGCCCTGATACGTTCTGACTCAGCGATCTGAACGACACCGGAAAAAGGATGCAAGATGCGTTGTGAATAGGCTCTGATCATGGACTACATATTACTGCTACAACCCTCATCTATCCCTTAGTATTTACAGGGAGAATACGCGTCCTGTTCAGCAGCCATGTATCAGCGCCCCGGCATCAACTGCCCGGCCTGGCGACGAACAGTGTCTGCGTCGGATAGGCGAACTCGATACCCTCTTCCTCAAAACGTCGGTGGATATGGAGGTTGACCGCCTGGTGGATATCCATATAGATGTTGTAGTCCGGAGACAGGACGTAATACACGGTTTCGAAATCGAGTGAGTAGTCACCGTATTTGGAAAAGTGCGCGCGATCGAAAGTCGTATCCTTCTGCGCATCTACGGCTTCGCGCAATATGGTCGGTATCAGCTCCAGCTTGTCGCGAGGGGTCTGATAGGTAACGCCGAGGTGAAACACCACGCGGCGTTTGTACATTCGGCCATAGTTACGTACCCGACTGGAAAGCAGGTCAGAGTTGGCGAATACCAGCTGCTCGCCGGAAAGGCTTCGTACCCGGGTGGTCTTGAGGCCGACGTTTTCAACACTGCCCATCATATCGTCGACGACGATGAAATCACCGACGGCGAAAGGTTTATCGAGCACGATGGACAGCGATGCGAACAGGTCACCGAGAATATTCTGCACTGACAGGGCGATGGCGATACCACCCACACCGAGCCCGGCAATCAGGGCAGTGATATCGAAGCCAAGATTGTCCAGCGCGAGTAGCAGGACGATACTCCATAACAGCAGCTTGCCGATGAAGCCGATCACACTCAGCATGGTGACACTGGCCGGGTCCTGCTCGATTCTGCGCTCACGTGAACGATCCAGCAGGCAGGTGATGACCGCGTTAATCCACAGGCCACCCTGTATGGTGATACCCAACACCATGATGACGTGGATAGATCGCGTTGCTGTGTCAGGCAGATCGAGGAACCTGGAACCGATATACAGACCGACGAGTACCATCAACCAGGTCTGGGTATTTCCGAGCGCATGGACGATGGCGTCATCGACGATCGTCTCCGTCTTACCGGCCAGCGCCCTGAGTCGCTTCAATACGACCTTCCAGATAATCGCCATCAGCCCCCAGACAACCAGAACCATGAGCACTGAGACAGCCCATTCCTGTAACGGGTTGTTATAGATATTCAGGCTGAGTAATTCTTCTGCAGTCATAGTTCAGAATCATGTCTTGCTGAAAGATCCCCGATCATGAAACACGAGTAAGTCCATGCAGGGGCTGGATGAGACCCCTTTCGGTCATGGACCATGAAGAGAATTGTATTGATCGAATTATCGGGAGATGCCGAAACCGGCATCTTCAGTATGAGCCGGTACAGGCAGGCCAGCGATGCGCATGCCTTGTTTTACCGGGCCGTCAGGAAAAAGACAACGCAGGTATTTCTGTCCGCCCTGGTCAGCGTATGTTGTTTCGAGCATCTCGGTCAAGACGCGGCCTGAAGCTTCACCATGCTCACAAAAATAATCACGTAATGCCTGCACCACCTGCATGTGCTCATCGGTGAGCTCGATGCCTTCATCCATAGCAAGTGACCTTGCCACTTGTACATCCCAGTTGATCAGCTGTTCTTCACGATTATTACGCTGCATACTGGATATGTCAGTATCGACACTATTATCCATCGACTCGACCGCTTCAGCATATTCGTTTGATACTTTTTCTTTGTCGATCATCACAACCTCCGATTGAGTATTTCAATACGCTAATGTTTGTTACTGACCAGGAAAATCTATCTATGCCTGATGTCTGTTGACATGTAATACGCAATCAGGTTAACAAATTATCGAAAATAATAACAGGCGATGCCGCGCCGCTGATAGTTATAATAAATCGATCTATTATATGACAGAGGATACCTCTATCAATCAGGCTTTCAGGCCGTTACAGTTAGGTGACTTCAGCTACGCCAGACCCCGAAACTTGCCATTGTCATTTCGCCATTCTTCCAGGGGCGGGATTGTTTCCATAGTATCCCAATGCTCGACTATCCAGCCATGCTCCAGGCGATACAGATCGAACAAGGATGCAGGTGAACCCTGGAGTGCACCCTCGCATACAGAAAGCACGAAGTTTCCTTCGGCCAGTACCCGGTGGCATCTCTGGTAGCTGATGTCTTGCTCTTCCCCGGAAACGGAAGATGACACGACTGTTATCGGCCCATCCACGTCGTCGCTGAAACGTGGATTATGCTCGGTGAAGCCATTCCATTTTATGTAATCGTAAAGCTTCTCACCATTACCCCGGATCAACACATCTTCGACGAACGCCTGTACGAACTGGCGATTGATCTCCGTTTTTTCCAGGTCTGATATTTCTGTTGCCCCGTCTACCATGGAGTGGCCAGACGGGTTCGGCCCCAGTCGTGACTGGATGTTGTCCCAGTGTTCAACTGCCTTATCACCTTCGAAGCGAAAGATCTCGAAACCGATATTACGTGTATCAAAGTCATACTCGGTATGGGCGAAAACAAAATCCTCATCCTCGAAAACCCGCACGATATTAACTGTCGGGTTAGTCTCTGAGAGCCTGCTGAAAAGCTCAGCCAGTCCTTCACTGCCCTCATACGTCTGTGGATTATGCTGGATATACTTTTCTTCATCGACGACTGATACGGATTCAGCATCACCTGCCTCGATGCCTTTCAGTAACCTGCATATCTGTTCTTTTCTGCCTGGTGTCATATCGCGTTTTCTACAAATTGTCAGCTATCTGTTATCGACACGTATCACCCCTGATCATGCAGCGCGCAATTGCCTTTGAACTCTTCAGGGATATTGTCCGGGCACTGGCCACACATCTCATTACCAGGGACAGCGAAATCGATCTTGCGAGGATAAGGCAGGTCCAGTCCATCCATTATCGCGACGAACTCCTCCTTGCTCTTGCCGCCACCCAGCCTCGGGTTTCGCTGCTTCTCCTGCGCCACGGTCGTTATGAAACGTCCCTCGTAATCGTGCCCGGGATAAACCAGTGTTTCGTCCGGGAGGGAAAAGACCTTGTTATGGATACTGTTGTACAGGTCTTCGGCACTGCCTGACTGGAAGTCGGTACGTCCACAGGCCTCGATCAACAGCGCATCACCGGTGAACAGCATCTTGTTCACCGGCGTATCGATCAGATAAGCATGATGATGATCAGTATGACCCGGGGTAAACAGGGGATGAAGCTCGATATTACCGACCTTGAATGCTTCTCCTTCTTTGACCGCGATATCGATACAGGATGATTGTACCAGTGCCGGATAAGCGATCTTGCACCCCGTCTGCCCCTTGAGCTTGAGCGCACCGGTCAGATGATCGGCGTGCACATGGGTTTCAAGCGTTGCGGTCAATTTCAGGTCAAGGTCTTTCAATACCTGCAGGTCACGCTCGACAGTATCCATCACAGGGTCGATAAGCAGTGCTGCACCGGTATTCGGATCAGCGATCAGGTAGGTATAGGTCGATGAATCAGACTCGAACAGTTGTCGAAAGATCATCGCGCCTGAACTGGGGTGTTTATCGAATAGCATCACTCATTCACCATTATTTTTACGGATTTGAAAAGGAAAATACTGGTTGTCATGATTGCATAATGACTGGAGAAAGTGAAGATAGCCCATGTTGTAAACATCGATGTACATGAAAGGCAGAAACTGAAAGTGCCGGTGAAACCTGCAAGCATCACCGGCACTTTCAACAAGCTTCATTCATCTCATTCAATCAACCAGGTGCAACCACTTGTAGAATGAGCCGCTATAGCCGCCACCAGTCTCTCCCTTGATCATCAGTGCACCGGCATGGGTCAGGTCAGTCGGCGGAATACCATAATGCATATCCCAGTTGCCGGACTGCTTGCGCCATGCCACATTGTTCTTACCTGTCACTTTTTGTGGCCAGAAGTATTCGATGCCTTCTGCATTACCGATCAGTGTACGTGTTACCTGTTCACCGGTAGCCGGATGCGTGAAGCTGACTTTGAGCTTGTCGATATAGCCCTCGCTCCTGGCACCGAGATAGTTAATGCATTTCGATAGCGAACCGGAGACATCCTGCATCCAGGCATCGACTTTCAGTTTCATATGGTAAGGCATGCTGACCGTACCGGTCTTCCTCACCCAGCTGGTATCACGTGTACTGGAAACACTGATCTTGCCGCCATCGGCACGCTGCACACCGGAGTCCAGCCCCTCGAATGACAGGCTCATGTTGTATTTACAATCATCCTGGTCTGCGATGTTCATGCGGTACACGAGCTCGTAGCTGACTCTGATATTGGCAACTGTGTCTTTACAGCCGTCGGCTCTCGGACCTGAATAGCCGATATAGTATTTTTCACCGACCACTGCCGTATCCATCATGTCGAAAGCGATCGCTGTACATTCACCGTCGCCCCAGAAGTATGGATGATACTGTACACCGCCCTGCTTCCTGCACTCATTCGTTGCCGACATGGCAGACTTGTTACCGGTAGCACAATACGGATAGCTCTCCTTGCTGTATTCACCGCCATAGTTATCGTGATGATCGATGCGTGATGGCGCTATAGTCATACCGCCACTTTCCTGGTTAACATAACCAGGGAAACCCCATATCTCCGGTACCTGGAAGCCGGTGCTACCACCATCGTAATATTTCACTTCATCATTCTGCCAGGTGATGCCTAACAGGTTATCACTGAGCTTGTGGATATAACCCGGAACACCAAGCACGGAAGATGGTGTACGGCCTGCCTGGGCAAAGGCATAGAACTCGATGTCGTCATAACCAAAATAGCCGGACACCTGCGCCACAGAGTCTGATCCTTTACTATGGCCGAATACGCGCACATCCGGGTTATCGAAGCGGCCCTTCAGACTATAGAGTAATTCATCCAGGGCGACACTGGCATCGGCAACACCGCCATCATAGTCGATGGCACCGGCCAGCGTCACCTCGTCACTATATTGCAGTGAAACATACGCACGTCCCGGAAGTGGGGAGATGATATGCGTAAACTGCTTGTAATCGCCATTCTCGGCATTGGTTCCGGGCACGAAAACGTCGAACGCAGCCAGGCAGGAAGGTGAATCGGCAAATGCTGCGCGGATGCGATCTTCCACACAACTGGCAAGCACTTCCCGGTCCGGGTCAGAACAGGACTGACCCGTGGTCGAGTGCTGGCTCAGATCGATGATGTAGACGTCGTCCGGGGTAAATATGCGCTCACAGCCATTAGCCGCTGAGAGATCATTGACCCCATCGCCCGTCCCTGCATCCGAACCTGAGCCTGAGCCACCACAGGCCGTCAGACCGGATGTAAGAATGGCTGCAAGCAGCAATACGGGATACTGTAGGATATTATTAGGTTTGTTCGTCTTGTGGTTCAGCTTTTTCATGGTTGTCTCCGGTAATATTCAGCAGTGTTGTGCGCTGTATGGAGCAACTATAGGTAGACGGGGCGCGATGAAGTATGGGGTGATTACCCTATAAGGTATGAAAAAGGGCTATAAGTGTGACCTGGTTAGCATTTTCTGCCCCGTGGGCTCGCACAGAATCGATGACCTCGAATGCAGGAGCAATAACACGTAGGTCGTGAAAATCGACGTTACATGGTGTCTGCTATGTGGCTTCTGTTTCTTTATGAGCTGCGCGGTTCGACATGGATAGAGATATCGTGTATCTCGAACCGCTCGGCCAACAGGGTCTCGAGCCGGTCCGCGATCTCATGTGCGGCTTCCGTTGACAGTTGCGCATCAACCTCGATGACCAGATCAGCGGCACGTGTCGAACCTACCCATCGTGAGCGCACACGCCTGATACCAAGGACGCCATCGATCTCCTGCGCTGCCCTGCGAATCTTACCCGGGTCGATAGCACGCTCATCCAGCAGCACCGGCAGGGTTCGTTTAAAAAGCCCGTATGCGAGATAGAGAATCAGCCCCGCGACCGCAAGGGCACATAACTGATCTATCCAGAACCAGCCCATGGCAGATAATTGCCAGCCCGTGATCACACTGGCGGTGATCAATACGTCGGAGAAAGTGTGATTGGCATCCGCCAGCAGGATGTCGGATTTCAGGCGTTTGGCCCAGCTACGTTGCCATGTTGATATCACGATATTGATCGTCAACACCACGAGCATCAGGCCGAGTTCCAGTTTACCTGTCAATATCTCGGTCTTTTCCCGGGTGATCGCATGCACGACGAGCTCGAAAGCCAGTACCGCAAGTAAGGTGGCAAGCAGAAAGACAGCGATGGTCTCGAACTTCCGGTGACCGTAAGGATGCCTGGAATCAGCAGGCCTGACCGAATGGCGGGTGACGAACCATGCCGCGATATTATTGATAACATCAGTAAGTGAGTGTACCGCATCACCCAGCACTGCCAGCGAACCGGTCGCCAGGCCAACGACCAGCTTGATAGCGAGAACAGCGAGATTGGCAACACCCTCGATCAGGATAATGCGTAATATTTTGCTGTCACGGTGTTCCAGCTGAGCCATGATAATCATTCACCTGAATACTCAACGAATGCACTAGGTTACACCGTCAAATGACAGGCCGATAGTACTACATTTCATGACACCCTGTGACACAGGCAGAAGGCTTATTACAGGATCCGGTGTGGAAATAACCGTGGTATAGCCACTATTATTTCGATAGCATGTGCATACGCAACCACCATTAGCAGATGTATCATGAGCGCTTCTCCCAGCACACAAACCGGACTGTTCAAGAATGTACAGCGGACCTTTATCACCGGTCTGCTCGCTGCATTGCCACTGACACTGACAATTATAGCGATCGCCTGGCTGGCGCAGATCATCCATCGGTTCCTTGGCCCCAGGAGCGATATCGGCAATTTGCTGGAAAAGATCGGGCTCAATTTCTTCACCTCTGAGATCACCGCTTATATCTTTGGTATCTTCCTGGTCATGGCGGTGGTCTACCTGCTCGGCCTGCTCGTTGAGACGGGCATGAAAAACCGCTGGTACCAGCTCATCGACAGTCTGCTCAACCAGGTGCCACTGGTGCGTACGGTGTATAACACATTGAGCAAAGTGACCAAGATGTTCGATCGGTCAGGACAGGAGGACATCAAGTCGATGAGTGCCGTGGTCTGTTTTTTTGGCGGCAGCAAGGACGGCACTGCGACACTTGCATTATTGACCAGTCAGGAAAGTATCCAGCTCAATGGACGGGATTATTACGCAGTGATGATACCGACCGCACCGATACCGTTCGGTGGCGCAATCCTGTATGTCCCTGTCGAGTGGGTCGTGAAGGCGGATTTTGATTTCAACGGTCTGCTCAATATCTACATGTCGATGGGTGTTACTTCACCCGATTACTTCAGGGACAAGCGAGCGAGCGACAGTAATGCCGACAAAGGCTGACGCCACTATTTCAATCTAATCAGCATAATTACCGATCCTGCTTTTATTCAACTACCCCCCCATAATCTCCCCGCTGAAAAGATGTTCTACAGGCATGAAATCAGGAGTAGGATACTGAGGTAATCAAGGACCACCCGGCAACCTCTCCTTCACATCATGATCTCCTGGCGTACTCATAACCCTGGCAACCCTTCTGCCACCCGTGATCACGGGCTCGTCGCAGTATTACTGCTACTCGTTGTATTCACCCTGCAGATGCTGCACCATGCCCATGCCGAGACCACAGCACCCCAGGTGAAAGTATCCCAGGTGAAAGCACTGGAAGCAAAAGCACTGGAGACAAACGGGCAGACTGAAGTGGCAGACCCTGCCGCCACCTCGCCGATGGTCGAGAAGCTCAGCCTTATCCAGCAGGCCATCGATGCCAAACGAAGCACGATGCGTGACCTGAACACCAGGCTGAAGAAGGTCGACGACCTGACGGAAAAACTCGAGATCGAGCAACAACTCGACCGCTACCGTGGTGAGATCGCCACGCTGCAGCAATCCTTCAACCAGATCGCGCTCAGGGGCATCACGCCGGACGCGCTGGCCGAACAACCCGACCTGCAGATCAACTGGGAAAACGAGTTCAAGCAGATCAGCCTGCCCTTGCTGTCGACCCTCAAGGAGATCACCGAGAAGCCAAGACAGATCGATAGCCTGCGCCGCGAGATCGACCGTAAGCAGTCGCAGCTTCGCCTGATCGAGCGCGCACTTGAATCACTGGCCAGTCTCAGGGCAAAGACGCTACCAGCGGAAACGTCGAAACTGATCGACCAGCTGGAAACAGACTGGCAACAGCGCAAGACCGAGACAGCACGTGCGCTGGATCTGGCACAGTACAAGCTTAACAGCCTGGAGTCCGAAGGGACCGACTGGCTGTCCTCAGCCAGCGAGAGCCTGACATCATTCCTGAAGGGGCGGGGCCTGACGCTGCTACTGGCACTGGTCGCCGCTCTCATAGTATGGCTGGCCGCACGGGCCGGGCTGATGCTGTACACACGCATGCGCAAGATCAGCAACCGCGAAAGCAGGTACAGGCAGGCACCGCTGGTGCTTTACAGCTATCGTATCCTGGTTGCCTTCCTGATCGTACTGGCAGTGCTGATGGTGTTCTATGCCCGCGGTGACCTGCTTTTTCTGACACTGGCGGTAATCGTACTCATCGGTATCGCACTCAGCCTGCGCCAGACCCTGCCGCGGTATGCGGCCGAGCTGCGCCTGTTGCTCGGTGTCGGTCCGGTCCGTGAGCGCGAGCGCATCCTGTTTGACGGCGTACCACTGCGCGTCGAGAGCCTGAGCATATACGCGGTACTGCACAATCCCCTGCTTGATGGCATCGTGCGCGTACCACTGCATGAGATGAACGCGCATATCTCGCGCCCGGCCAGCAAAGAATCATGGTTCCCCAGCAGCAAGGACGACTATGTCGTGCTGGACGACGGCAGTTATGGCAAGGTACTTCGCCAGACCGTCGAACTGGTCGAACTCATGGTCCTCGACAGCCGCGTACAGCTATCCACACAACGTTATCTGGAAAAAGTGGTTCGCAACCTTACCCTCGAAGGTTTCGGTATTGCGGCTAAATTCGGCATCGATTATCAGCACCAGGCGATCTGCCTCGACACGGTGCCTGCACTCCTGCGCCAGGGTATCGTCGCACACTTTGACGACAGGGGTATAAAAGACGACATCAGGGATATACTGGTCGAATTCAGCGAAGCAGGCAGCAGTTCACTGGATTACCGTATCTATATGATACTGGATGGTCGTGCCGCCAACGCCTTCTACCGCGTTCAGCGAATGGTCCAGCAAGCCTGTGTCCAGGTATGCAATCAGCAAGGCTGGGTCATACCGTTCACCCAGGTCACGGTTCATCACGCTGCCGATACCAGCGGGAACTCATGAAATGACGACTGACAGATGACGAAACATGCAAACAGAAAAGTACTGGACTGAATAATTAATCAGGAATAACGGTGGTCTGGTGCCGCTTGCTTGTTCCGACCCCGTGTTTTTCAATGTCGCGCGGCCCTGCTGGTTTCATTTACTGAACAGGCCATAGTGATAAGCACCTTCTATAACACCACTGGTGTAATAACCACTGAGACCTTCAAAACCGCTGGCATGGTAGACACGAAGATCGGGGTTTTCCTGCATCGCTGCTGTCACGTCGGCCACCAGCTGCTCATCGGCATTTCGAACCATCACGCCTGAGAAACCTGCTGTCAGGGGAAAGACATCGTTGCCACTGTCACCACAGAACACCACTCCCGACTTGTCGATGCCCATCTCGTCAGCCAGGAACTCGAGCGCTGTCTGTTTCGTGGCACTATCAGGCAGCAGGTCAAGCAGACCGGTATCGGCCTGTGAGTCATAACTGTAGATGATAACCTCGCTGTGGCGTCCCCTGATACGCTCGTCCACCTGCTGCAGTATTCGTTCGCGGTCATCGTGATCGACATAGTAACTCTGTTTGAAAGGCCCGCAATGTTCGCGCGCCTGCTCGACCAGCCCGTGGATGCCGGTGACGGCAGCACGCACGGTTTCAGCCTGCCAATGCGGACTCCTGTGCCGGATCAGCGTATCCCAGCCCGGGTAGTCCTGCCATTCACCCTGCTCGTAGCGCCGGATGGATGTACCCACATCGCCGATCAGCACATGCGGGTGGCGTATGCCGAATTCCTCTATCGCCCCCTCGGTCAGTGCCAGGTTCCTGCCGGTGACATACACCACCATGACATCATTGTCTTCGGTCAGCCTGTTGAACAGCTCTATCGCCTGCTCATCAGCCGGCCAGCGTCCGTTTGGCAACAGGGTACGGTCAAGATCTGTGGCAAGAATTTTCATATCGCTACTCCTCGCTCAGCCTCGTTATCAGGATTCGAACGACATCATCGACTTGCTGCCGTCACCGTCATCGAACTTCGCGGTGAAATTAAAGTTTTTCAGGTCGGCTTCCAGCGAAGCAGAGGCCTGACCGTTCTGCCAGCTGATATGCAACCGGTGCCTGTCAGTCTTGTGCAACTGAATCGCGCCTCTGAAAGCGTGTGACTTGTTACGCATCTGCAGCAGCCTGATCTGGTCCTTGACGATGCTGCGTTTCAGACCTGCCTCGATATCGTCCAGACTCAGCGTGGTACGGTTGATCTCCTTGTGTCCGGCAGTGCCGCCGCGCTCGGCAGCCTCGTAATCGTTGGCACCGGCAAACAGATCGAGATACCAGACCTGGGGCAAGCCTGGCATGAACATCTGGATGGCACGCGCCAGCAGCAGCTTGTCCTCATCCTCGCCGAGCGCACTGAAGAAGGTCGCATTGATCTGGTAGTAATCGATCTTCTTGCCGTCGGCATCATACAGGTTCTTGGTCTTGCCGCCACGCGCGATGATACGCTGCACGGTCTCCTCGATCAGCTCGTCAGACAGCAGACCGGGTGAAAGGGTATTGCCCACCATGATGCCCTTCAGATCCAGCACCGGAATACCGTCATGACTGCCCAGCATGTTGATGGTACGGATATCCTTGCTGACGATATCCTTTATCCACAATAACAGGGCCTCATTCCTGCCCCTGTCGAGCGCATCGATGACCAGGCCGGGAAAGAAGAAGTCATACACCGGATAGCCCTCGCGCGATATCTCCTCGTGTATGCGCGTACCGTACTGTGAATGTATCTCCGGGAAGATCACCAGGTTATATTTCTGCGCGATGCCTCGCAGTCTCTCCAGGTACTCCCAGGTCCCCGGACGATTGAAGAAATTCGACTGGCCGGGTTCCTTGTGCAGGTAGGCAAAGGCATCCAGACGTATGACCTTCGCGCCGTAGTCACTGAGTTTGCGCAGTGTCTCGTCGTAGAAATCCCAGACGATCTCAGCGGCGGCGTTAAGGTCCATCTGGCCGAGAAACTCGCGCTTGTGACAGACAGCGGAGATGAGATCTTCCACACTCAGGCTGTTTCCGTTAATGCAAGAGAACTCCTCCATATCACAGGACTCGAGCTGGCCCTTGTTCTTGATAACGACCTTGATACCATCAGCGATCTGGGCCGCCGTCTCGGGCGTCATGCCCTTGATATTCTCAAAATCCTTTGCAGTGATCTCGTGGAACTGTATTTTCTGATAGAAGGTATTCCAGTAGGTCTGCAGGGAACCATCGGGAAATCGTAATTTCAGGATCGGCAGACCGGGCTTGCGCATGAACAGCTTGTCCAGGTATTCCTTGTCGGGCACGATATGGTCATTCGGCCCCATGGTTCCGTAACCTTCCCAGAATGCATTCCAGTCGATGAAGAAGTCACGGTACTTCGATTCCTTACCTTTCTCCAGCAGATCGATAAACTGCGGCGAACGTACCGAGAGGTGATTGAGTACGAGATCAAGCTTGATCTGTATGCCTAGTTCGTTCAGCGCCTCGATATCTTCCGGACTGACGAGTTCCTCGTTGATGTCGTAATCGATGATAGAGAAACCACGATCCAGGTCACTATGGAAAAAGGTCGGCAGGATATAGAACAGGGAAAAAGTATCTTTGAGTTCAGGACGTTTGAGAAATTCGATGATATCCGAGAGCTTTGTCCCGATGCTGTCCGGGTATGCATTCAGCATGACGCCGTCTGGCAAAGTCTGTGCGGCAGGCGCCACCTTCTGGTTCATTTGCCATCTCCTCTAGTGGTAATAGAACGCAACTTTCCATATTCCTTAACAGAAATCAAATCTTTTACCGGGAAATCGTTGTTTGTTTCAGCTATTAATATCCGCCCCATTAGCTTGTCTCCTGACAAGGCAGGTATATAAGTTGAGAAATAGCCATGACATAGCTGTAACTGATTATCATTTTTCACCGGCAGTATTTATTCTCTGATTTTATACATCCAGCCTTTATTCACTGATATAAATCAAGAACCGATAGCAGGCTAACCGCTAATATCTGGTCTGTGTCTATTCAATCAAGGTCAGTGGTCAGATAAAGTCATGAAATCCGATAACAGGCTTCACCCCGTCGTTTATTTGCTTCTTTTCATATTACTGGCATCAGTGTTGATCCTGGCTTTACCAAAGCCTGCCAGCACCATGCCGGTATTTGCCAGAAAGTACGACATGAGTTGCAGCACCTGTCATTCTGCCTACCCAAGGCTGAATGAGTTCGGTGAACAATTTGCCAGTGACAACCTGAGGCTGCCTAACTGGAAAAACAAGACCGTCGATACCGGTGACGACATGCTGGCGCTGCCGGACCAGGTCCCCCTGGCCTTACGAGCACAGGCATATGTGCAGGCAAGAGAGGCTGAGGTTATCGATGTCGAGACCGGCGAGACGACAACCGCCGAGACCGATATCCAGTCACCGTACCTGATCAAGCTGCTCTCGAGTGCGCCACTGTCAGAGAACA
>Ga0180435_10002374_pt1 | contig 19286 bp, 16 predicted proteins | sample SS_ome_3_FD_132467 | JGI IMG/M metagenome (GOLD analysis project Ga0180435, IMG submission 132467) | Hypersaline lake sediment archaeal communities from the Salton Sea, California, USA - SS_3_S_1 metaG | ecosystem: Environmental > Aquatic > Non-marine Saline and Alkaline > Hypersaline >...
CCAAGTCCTATAGGATGGGCGAGGTTGAAGTCCACGCCCTGCGTGGCATCGATCTCGAACTTTACGCCGGTGAGTTTGTGGTCCTGCTGGGACCATCGGGCAGCGGGAAATCGACGCTGCTCAACATTCTCGGGGGACTGGATGTACCCACCACCGGCACTGTCCGTTACAGGGAACAGGATCTCAGTGCCTTCGACGATGCCGTACTGACACGTTACCGCCGCAACCACGTGGGTTTCGTGTTCCAGTTCTACAACCTCATTCCAAGTCTCACCGCGCAGGAAAACGTCGCTCTGGTCACCGAGATGGCGAAAAATCCGCTCGCCCCCGACAAGGCGCTCGGCCTGGTCGATCTCGGCGACCGCCTGGATCATTTTCCGGCGCAGTTGTCCGGTGGTGAACAACAACGGGTTGCGATCGCCCGTGCGATCGCGAAGCGCCCGGAGGTCTTGCTGTGTGACGAACCGACAGGCGCCCTGGATCTGAAAACCGGCATCATCGTCCTGCAGGCGCTCGCCCGTGTGAATCGTGAATTGAAAACCACGACGGTCGTCATCACGCACAACATCGATATCGCCCAGATGGCGGATCGTGTGATTCATCTCAGTGATGGCGCCATTACCTCTGTCGAGGTGAACCGTGACAAGAAACGGCCCGAAGAGCTCGTCTGGTAAAGGCCATGACGGCGCTTGACCGCAAACTATGGCGTGATCTGTGGCATCTGCGCGGACCAGCCACAGCTATTGCCCTCGTACTGGCCAGCGGCGTCGCGTGTTTCATCATGTTCATGAGCACCCTGGACTCCCTGCAACTCAGCCGTGATCTGTATTACCGGGACAACCACTTCGCGGATATTTTTGCGCCGCTGAAACGCGCCCCCGAAACCCTGAGTGATCGTATCGCCGCGATCCCCGGAGTGGACCAGGTCGACACGCGCGTGGTCGCTCCCCTGACCATCGATATCGCGGGCTTTCATGAGCCGATCACGGGCAGAATCACCTCCATCCCGGACGACGGCGGGCCACTGCTCAACAAACTCTATTTGCGAAGCGGTCGCCTGATCGAGTCCGGGCGCAACGACGAGGTGATCGTCGCCGAGACGTTCGCCGAGGAACATGGACTGCGCCCCGGAGATACCCTGCACGTCATCATCAGGGGCAAGCGCAAGAAACTGCATATCGTCGGAACAGGCGGGTCACCGGAACATATCCACCAACTGCGACCCGGCGGCATGTTCCCGGACTTCGAACGCTGGGGCATCCTGTGGATGGGACGCACCGCACTGTCGCATGCATACGACATGGAAGGTGCTTTCAATCACGTCGTGCTCACGACAACACGAGACGCCAATTCACAGGACGTCATCGACCAGGTCGACAGGCTGCTCGATCGTTACGGTGGAATCGGGGCCGTCCCCCGTGACGACCAGACCTCGCACCGGTTCCTGACACAGGAGATCGACCAGCTCGAAACGCTCTCCGGGATATTTCCCATCATCTTCCTCGGCGTGGCCGCTTTCCTTCTGAACGTGGTTGTGACCCGCCTGGTCGGGACCCAGCGCGAACAGATCGCCGCATTGAAGGCCTTTGGCTATACCAATCGGGCCGTCGCCATTCACTACCTCAAGTTGATCATGCTGATAGTAAGCAGCGGCCTGGTGACAGGCATCGCCTTCGGTGTCTGGCTGGGCCAGTTGTTGAGTGCGATCTACGTGGAACTCTTCCGCCTGCCCTTCCTGTACTTTGAGTTACAGCCTGCGCGAGCAGCGCAGGCAGCAATCATCACCGGGATCGCGGGGATACTGGGCACACTCACGGCGGTACGCGCTGCGGTGCGTCTCAGGCCTGCTGAGGCCATGCGCCCGGAAACACCGGCCAGTTATCGCCATACCCTGATCGAAGAAATCGGGCTGCAGCGATTCTTCTCGGTACCCACCCGGATGGTATTGCGCAACATCGGCCACAAGCCCTTCAAATCGCTGCTGTCGGTCATTGGAATCGCCCTTGCCTGCGCCATCCTGATGACCGGACGCTTTCAGGAGAACACGGTCAACTACATGATGGACGTGCACTACGGGCTATCCCAACGCGAAGATATCTCGGTCACCTTCAACGAAGCGCTCTCGCACCGTGCGCTATCCGAGTTGACCAGCCTGGAAGGCGTTGAATACGGTGAGGCATACCGCGCTGTTCCGGCGCGCCTGGTCCACGAACACCGTCATTATCGCGCGTACATTCAGGGCTTCCAACCGGATGCCGACATCAAACGACTGGTCAATGCGGATCTCCGGATCGTCTCCCTGCCCGACGACGGCATTGTCCTCAACGATTATCTGGCTCGCGAGATCCTCAGGGTGGGAGTGGGCGACCAGCTGACCGTTGAAGTCCTGGAAGGTGATCGAGCGGTGCGGCAGGTTCCGGTCGTCGCCCTGATCCACCAGGATCTTGGAGTTGGCGCCTACATGAGCCGGCGTGCCCTCAACCACTTACTGCAGGAGGGCAACCTGATTTCCGGTGCCGATCTGTACCTCGACGAGCGGCATGCCAAAGCGGTCTACCGGGCACTGAAAGACAGACCCCAGATTGCCGGGACCACCATACGGATGCAGGAGGTCAGAAACTTCCATCGGACCATGGATGAGACCATGTTGTTCTGGACCTATGTCTCCACCCTGTTTGCGGTTGTGATCGCCTCAGGGGTTATCTACAACAGTGCGCGGATCACGCTGACCGAGCGCAGCCGCGAGTTGGCAAGCCTGCGGGTTCTGGGTTACACGCGGGGTGAGATCTCCTACATTCTGCTCGGTGAACTGGCACTCCTGACACTGGCGGCCATACCATTGGGGCTGTGGCTGGGAAAAGGCCTCTGTGGCTATATCGCACATGCGATCGAAAGTGATCTGTACCGCGTACCCCTCATCCTGGAGCCTTCCACCTATGCCTTTTCCGCCGCAGTGATAATGTTTGCCGCCAGCATCTCCGGACTTCTCATGCGACGGCAGCTCGACCGGCTCGACCTCATCGAAGTGCTGAAAACCAAGGAGTGACCGTGAACACAGCCTGGAAGAGACGTTTCACCTGGTTGGCCACCGCACTGGCCATCTCAGTCGCGCTGATCTACGGGTTTCGGGAGCAGCCCAGGCTGGTGGATGTCGCAGCAGTGATCAAGGCCCCGATGCAGGTTGCCGTGGAGCAGGAAGGCAAGACCCGCGTCGTTGATCGCTTTATCGTCTCGGCTCCGATAGCAGGCACGGCGTGTCGCGTTGATCTCGACGTCGGTGACCGCATCGATCGGGACCAATCCGTGGTGACCATCAGGCCACTCCAATCCCAGGCTCTGGATCCGCGTCGCCGCGCCGAAGCGGAGGCCAGGGTGGCCGCCGCGAAAGCGACACTGCAGGCAGCCGAGCAGACCGCACAATCCGCAAGAGCCGAAGCAGGCCTGGCCGCAAAGGAGCTCGTCCGTGTGCGCCCCCTGGCCCGGGAAGGTCACGTTTCCGCCGAATCACTCGACACCACCAGCAGCAAGGCCAGGAGCAGCGAAGCAGCCTTGCGCTCGGCCGAGTTCTCGGTCGATGTTGCGCGTCATGAACTGACAGCGGCACGTACCGCGCTGAAATACACCGGTCCCGAGGGACGCAGCCTGTCCGGTGACGCAGTGCAGGTGCTTGCCCCCGTGTCAGGCAGAATCCTGAAGATTCACCAGGAGTGCGAAGGCGTGGTCAGCGCAGGCCAACCGCTCCTGGAGATCGGTGACACCCGTTCGCTGGAGGTGGAAACGGACGTACTCTCGGCAGACGCAGTGCGAATCCGACCGGGAATGCAGGTGTTGTACGAACACTGGGGCGGCAAGGAACCACTCCGTGGCCTGGTTCGGCGGATCGAGCCGGTCGGTTTTACCAAGGTGTCCGCATTGGGCGTGGAGGAGCAGCGCGTGCTGGTGATATCCGACATCACCTCTGACAGCACGGAATGGAGGGATCTGGGGGACGGCTATCGGGTGGAATCACGCTTTATCCTGTGGCAGGCGGATGACGTATTGCAGATTCCGGCCAGTGCGCTATTCCGCCTGGATGACACCTGGGCGGTCTTTGTTGCAGACGCAGGGGTGGCGAAACGACGTATCGTAATAACCGGGCAGCGCAATGGTCTGTCGGCGGAGATTCTCGAAGGCCTGAACGAGGGAGAGTCGATCATTACACACCCCGATGATTCAATCGAAGACGGTGTGGCCGTCAAGCGGCGCTGAGCGATATAACGCGGGCAATCCATCACGCTTGAAGCACGCGACTGAATTACAGTGACCGCGTATCGATCCGGGCACCGGGGTAGTTGATCGGCAACCCGTGTAGAAGCCTGAATGCCATAGTGAGTCCCAGCCTGGTGCTGCCAATCCGTCCGACTGGCATGGGCCCGCGGATCCGATCGAGCTCCATGGTGTGGCGTTGAATCTTTAAGCCACTGATGGAGCGCACTCTCGCCGGAACACTCCCGCTGAACAGATGAAATCAACCGTGCTCATACGCTGCAAAAGACGCGTGACACATAAACATCAGTATTTACCAATAGACTTCTATAAAAGCATCGACCCTAGCCGTTTACTCATCCAGGGGCTACAAATGTGTTACATACATCCAGACACACAAGCAGGCGCTTTCAGGAAATTCCATGTTTGCCTTCATCCACCAATGGTTTGCAGACAGCTCGATGGACCTCGACGGTCTATCGGAACGCGAGGTCGAGCAAGCGGTCGAGACGACCATAGACAAAACAGACAGCCGTCTGCGGGCGGTTACCAATTATCAGCGCAAGCTGCGCCCGGCAGTGCTGGAGGCTTTGCTGCATGCACGGGAACTGATTCGCCAGATTCCCGGACCGATAGAGGTGAACCGCAGGAGCTACGCACACCATCCCGTCGTGCATAGCCTGTTCGGCGCAGCGGACCAGGTGGGAGAGGTGTTCAGCCTGTCGGCTGAAGCACAGGCCTATCGAAAGAATGCCTGGAGCAGCGGCAACGATTATCTGTTCGGCCTGCTACTGATGACACTCCACCAGAAAACCCGTCCGGGATTCGTTTTGAAGAACGACATCGTACAGAGCGATGTTATGCAAAAGGTTGCCTTCTTCAGCGACCACGCGCTGGTTAAAGTGGCGGGATCTGAGGAAGAGGTCAGAACGATGCTGCGTGAGCGGGCGCTCGAGAAAATGTTCGGAGAATACAAACGACGGATCTCCGAACACACCCGAAGGGACAATGAATTGAGGCGTGAACAGGCGCGCCTGCGCCGTGAATCAACCCTGGCGGCCCAACAGCAACTGGCGGAGGTGGAACGCGAACTGCAGGCATTGTCACAATACCTGCTACACCTGGATGATCACCTGGAAATGTTGATCCAGGTGCTGACCAACCCGGAAGAACACTGCGGCCTGGAGCATCGCGAACTGCACCTGGACAACAACGGAGCGGTTCAGGGCATCGAAGCCAAGGATACGCTCCAGGTTCCGTATGCGGAAATCACCGTCGGTGAGTTACGACGCGCAGGCCTGCTGGTGAGGTATCCACTTGATGAACTGTCAGAAGTGAATAGCCTCGGCTCACTGCAGCACATGGCCATATAGGGGCCTCAATATCCAATCTGCAGCTTTTCTGCGCTTCAGGTCTATTACCTCTTGAAAGCTGCCAGGAAAATATCGCTCCAGGCAGCTCAAGTCTTGAAACGGGATGTCAGAGTGGCAACCTGATCACCGATCTCGGCCAGGTGGGAACTTGTCTGATCCGCGGCAACAGCGGTGTGCAGACTTTCTTCAGCAAGGTTCGACAGATCCAGGGTGCTGTGTTCGATCCCCTGGGACATGGCGCCCTGTTCTTCCGCAGCCGTGGCTATTTCCGCGTTCATGGCACGAATCGTGGTGACCGAATCGTTGATGGCGATCAACGCCTCACCCGCCTGTTCCGCCGCAGCAACGGTCTCCTGGACCTTGTTCTGACTGGTCAACATCACTTCAGCAGTCGACTTGGCACCGGACTGTAACCGCTCGATCATCTCGTGGATTTCTTCCGTGGAGCGCTGGGTTCGGGCCGCGAGCGTACGCACCTCGTCGGCGACCACGGCAAAGCCCCGCCCCTGCTCACCCGCACGTGCAGCTTCTATCGCGGCGTTCAATGCAAGCAAGTTGGTTTGGTCAGCGATCTCCTTGATAACGGAAAGCACTGTCCCCACGCGGTCCGTTTCCGCCTCCAGGGTTCCCATCGTGTCCGCGGCTCTCTGAACGTCATCCGATAATGCCCTGACCGCATCCCGTGTGGCACCGACCACGGCATTTCCCTGTTCGGCGCGGCGTTCGGCTTCATCGGCTGCAACGGCCGCTTTCTGTGCACTCTCAGCAACGTTCTGAACGGTAACGGTCATCTCGGTCATTGCGGTGGCAACCTGCGTGGTCGCTGCCTGCTGTCTGTCCGCATTGCTCTTTGTCGCAGATGCAACATCGGTGAGTTGGTCACCGAGGCTGGTCATGCTCGTGGTGGTTTGGGAAATACGACCAATCAAGTCCTGTGTATGGGATACGAAGGCATTGAAATTGGTGGCGAGCTCCTTCAGTTCGGAAGCACCCTGAACCCTCAGGCGCTGGGTCAGATCACCATCACCCTCGGCAACACGACGCAACCCGTCGGCTGTGTCACGAACACCGGCTGTCACACGCTGAGCGAGCAGGAAGTTCGCTGCCAGGCCGGCAATCAGCGCCACAATTCCAAGCAATATGCCATTTATGAGGGTAGCGTTCACATCCTCCTGCACGCCAGCCCGGGTGGAGACGACCCTTGATTGTTCCTGCTCGATCAGGGGCTGGATTTCCTTGCGGATTCTTCCCCAGTCTTTCTGCACTGTGGAGGTAAAACGGTCTCTGGCCTGATCAAGCTGGTTGGCCTCAACCTGACGAATGATCTCAAGCGCCTGGGGTCGTACCTTTTCCCAGAGTGCTCCAATCCTGGCAATACTCTGGCCTTGCTCGCTTCCGGGCGAATAGAGCGAAAGTACGTCCTGCAGCGCAGCATCAAAGGCCTCGACAGAAGCCGTAGCCACCCGTAGAGGCGGTTTCAGCGAAGGGACCATGATCTTCTTTGCTGTCGCGATCATTACCTGTGAACCTTCAGCCTGCATACCCTGCAACTGCTGAAGCCGTTTCAGGTCCCGATCGATGAAACTCCCGAAACGATCATTGACGGAGTGAATTCCATACCAGCTGAATGACAATGCCGCACCAAAAAGCGCAGATGCCAACAGGACGCCCATCAGCATTCTGGCCTTTATCGAACCGAGACTGGCCAAATCCATTTTCAGAAAACCCACCTAGTTTGAATAAACCTCAGCAGGGTATCGGCTCTTTCGATAAATCCTTGATCCACCACCAAGTGAAAGAACCGGGCCAGCCACGACCTGATACAAACAGTCGCGCCACCAAGCTGGGAGAACAGGTTAACTCCCGGAATTACTGCCGACATCAGCGCCTTTGGTAGTGCGCCCTGTCAGGAATCACGTTGCGGATACCGCCTCTCGGATTCTCGACATCACCGCTGTAACGGGGCAGAACGATCACGTGCAAATGATCGATACTCCTTCCCGCTTCCCGGCCATCATTGTTACCGACCGTATAGGCATCGGGTTTTCTCCCCAGAAAAGGAAGCTCCAGGACAATTTCGATCTGGTCCATGGGCCTGTCAATCAGGTCTTCCCTGGCCATCATGCCGGGATAGAGTTTGGCGAAGTCCGTGGTCTCGATAACGCCCTTGACGCCGCAAAGCGCATCGAAGTAATCGCCACGCTCCTCTTCGTTCAAATCAAAGATCGATGGGACATGCCGCTTGGGAATGACCAGGGCATGGCCCGGATTCACCGGGTGCGTGTCAAAGATGCCGACAAACGACCTGTTCTCAAAAATAAAAGGGTCTGCCTGGCCACTCGTTACCTTGCAGAAGTAACAGTTCGGTTCAGATTGGATACTGCTCATTGTCGTAGCTCACGTGCGGTTGGACGGTGAATAGGGGTGGTCATGCAATTGTGCACAGTAAGGAATTATGCACCCTGGCTCGAGCAGGCACCCGGGCTCGCCCTAACCCAACCCCTGATCCCTCATTCAGAAACCAGCCTCTCCCCCCAGCCTGCTTGTTGCACTTCCCTTGGATGCGAACCGTTCCGCTGTCATATAATTCGCAACCGCCAATCCGGACCGTGAAACGGGGTGGGTCAAAAAATCATTGCCTCGGCCGAAACCCTCTTATCGACGGGTTGCCATGGCCTTGCCGCAGGACCACTGGACCCACCGAATCATCCATAACCAATCAGGAAGTAACACATGAGTAACGACACGAATGTCACATGGCACGAGCGCCAGGTAGATCGCAGCAACAGGGAAGCTCTCAAGGGGCACAAGGGCTGCGTGATCTGGTTTACCGGCCTGAGCGGCTCCGGCAAGAGCACCATTGCCAATGCCCTGGATCACAGGTTGCACCAATGGGGCCTGCACAGCGCGGTGCTCGACGGGGACAATGTCCGTCACACGCTTAATGCAGGTGCCGGCATGCTCAAGAAAACGCATAGCGATGAGTTTGCCGAGCGTTTCGGTCTGGGTTTTTCCGCCATCGACCGTGAAGAAAACATCCGTCGCATCGGTGCGGTGGCCCAGCTGTTCTCAGAGAACGGCGTCATCGCGCTGACCGCATTCATCAGCCCCTACCGTGTCGATCGCGACCGGATCAGAAACAACATGCAACCGGGCGAGTTCATCGAGATATTCGTAGACACCCCCATCGAGGTGTGTGAGACACGCGACCCCAAGGGCCTGTACAAAAAGGCGCGCGCCGGAGAGATCAAGGGATTCACCGGCATCGACGATCCCTACGAGGCCCCGGAGTCACCGGAACTGGTGCTCTCGGCGGCGGAAAAAACGCCTGACCAACTTGCTCAGGAAGTACTGGTTTATCTTCAGGAAAAGGGAATCTGCCCGAAGCTGGATTCGGACATCATGCCAGGTCGAAAGGAAGAAGAGCCTGCCTGAATCCCGGTACTGGAATTCAGCCAGCCGCTTCGGCCAAATCAGGACAGGACCATGAGAGTGGTACAGGGATGTACCGCCTCTGCCTGCACCGGATAGCAATTCCCTCCGTCGCAAACCCTTACTCTCCGCGGATCGTGGCGCCGGCGAAGATTCCGCGCCATCGTTTACCAGTCACTTTCGAACAAGGATGCAGCAGCGCACCGGGGAGGTCTGCTAGGCTCGCACAAGGATGTCTGCAATCATTCCCCAGCACCACGACCTGATCGCCTGCCCGGAATGCGATCTGCTCCAGCACCTGCCTTCCGAACAAGGCCGCGGGCGGGTGCATTGCCGTCGCTGCGGCTGTACCCTGCATCACCTGGGTCGGGATGCCATCGCGCTGCCTCTGGCCCTCGGCCTGGCCGCCCTTGTCCTTTTCATCCTGAGCAATGCGTTTCCCCTGCTTGAATTTCACCTGCAGGGGCGCCATGACACCACCTACCTGCTGGCGGGGATCCGCGAGCTGTATGCCGCAGGCATGCCGCTGCTTGCGAGTGTGGTCGCCTTTACCACCTTCGTGGCACCGGCACTGCACATTGCCCTGCTGATCTACCTGTACCTTCCTCTGATACTGGGGCAGCGTCCGCCCGCTCTGGCAATGGCCCTGCGTCTGACGCAGGCGATACTGCCCTGGAGCATGCTGGAGATCTTTCTGCTCGGCGTGCTCGTCGCCGGAGTGAAGCTGGCCGAGCAGGCCACCATTGTCCCCGGCCCGGCCGCCTGGTCGCTGGGAGTACTGGTTATCGTGCTGGCCGCCGCAGCCACCCAGGTCCATCCACACCGGCTATGGGATCGTGTGACATGAACAGCACAGTGGCTACCAGTGCCGGTCAGCAACTGCTCTCCTGCCATACCTGCGGCCTGGTGAGTCGCCCCCCGGCGACCACCGCCAGTGTGCGCTGTCCCCGCTGCGGTGTTGCGCTGCACCCACGCATACCGCGCAGCCTTTCGCGCAGTTGGGCCTTTCTCGCGGCCGCGATCATGCTTTACCTGCCGGCCAATCTGCTACCCATCATGCACGTGACCTCATTGGGCCAGACACGCTCAGATACAATAATGAGCGGCGTGGATTTCCTGATGATGCACGGGATGTGGCCACTGGCCCTGATCGTGTTCATTGCGAGCGTGCTGGTACCGGTCAGCAAGATCGTGATCCTTGTCTACCTGCTGCTTTCAGTGCAAATGCGCTCGCAGTCGCGGCCCAGGGACCGCACACGGCTGTACCGCTTCACCGAGTTTGTCGGGCGCTGGTCAATGGTCGACGTGTTCGTGGTCACCGTGCTGGTGGCACTGGTGCGTCTTGGTAACGTGGCTGAAGTCGAAGCAGCCCCCGGCGCCTTGTTTTTTGCAGGGGTGGTCATTCTGACGATGCTGGCGGCCCGGACATTCGATCCACGCCTGATCTGGGATAATCTCGAGCCTTCCCATGACAAGTGAAGAAAACACCGAAGAAATGCTGCCCCAGGCCCTGGTTGACACCCGCAGGCGACTGTCCCTGGTGTGGCTGATCCCTCTGGTCACCCTGCTCGCGGCGGCCTGGCTCGCCTATCACACCTACAGCACCCGTGGCCCGCTGGTCAGCATCAGCTTCAAGACCGCAGAAGGCCTCGAGGCCGGCAAGACCCGGGTACGTTTCAAGGATGTGGACGTCGGGGTGGTCGAGGAGATCAGCCTGAGCGACGACCTCAGTCGGGTAAGGATTCACGCACGCCTGACCGCTGAGCTTGCCGATCATCTCAACGAAAACACCCGTTTCTGGGTGGTCCGGCCACGTCTTTCCGGGAGCGAGGTCTCGGGACTCAGTACCCTGGTGGGGGGCACCTATATCGGTGTCGACCTGACTCTCGAGGGCGCCTCCGCGCGGACGTTCAAGGGGTTGGAGACACCACCGATCGTCACCGCCACCGACCCCGGGAAGGCTTTTCAACTGCAAGCCGATGAACTGGGTTCTCTCTCGATCGGGTCGCCGGTCCTTTACCAGGGTATCGAGGTGGGGCGTGTGATCGCCTACGATCTGAGTGATTCGGACGGCATCGATATCACGATATTCATCGACGCACCACACGATGCCAGGGTAAGTAGCGGCACCCGGTTCTGGAATACCTCCGGGATCCAGATGTCGCTGGATGCCGCTGGCATCCGCCTGAACACCGAATCGCTCGCATCAATGCTGCTGGGCGGCATCGCGTTCGACAATCTGAACCCGGCCGAATCGGGTGAAGCGGCTGATGAGGGTGCGTTGTATCGCCTCCACCCTGACCGGCAGACCGCCTTTGAACGTCGCTATCAGAAACGCCAGGAATGGCGCATGGCATTTGCCGGTTCGGTCCGGGGCCTCCTGCCCGGGGCGCCGGTGGAATTTCGCGGCATACGGCTCGGAGAGGTAAGTGACGTGCGCCTGGAACTGGACCCGGCCAGTGGCCAAACCCAGATTCCGGTTATCGTGGCGATCGAACCGGAGCGACTCGCGATCGGCACAAAGGCATCCAGCGGCTCGATTTCGCCTGTGGCCGAACGCGCGCTCTGGGACGAACTGGTACGCAAGGGCCTGCGCGCCCAGCTCAAGACCGGCAACCTGGTCACCGGCGCCCTGTACGTCGATCTCGATTTCTACCCGGACGAACCAACGCGCGAAATCGACTGGGAGGGAACCCTGCCTGAATTGCCCACGGTGCTCACACCACTGGACGAGCTACGCGGCCTGTTGAGCCGCCTGGCGCGCCTGCCACTCGATGAGATGGGGAAGGATCTGAGTGACAGCCTGGCATCCCTGCGCGACACCATGGCCGCGACCAATACCCTTCTGCAGCGTCTGGATCGCGAGACCGCATCCGAGCTGAATGAGACCCTGACACAGACCCGGCGCACCCTGGTGCGGGCGGAGAAACTGCTGGCGCCCAATTCCCCGCTCCAGGCCGAGGCTCACCGGGTCCTGAAAGAGTTGGGTTCGGCCGCCCGCTCGTTCCGCATCATGGCCGATTACCTGGAGCGCCACCCCGAAGCCCTGATTCGCGGCAAGGGAGCGGAAACGGAATGACATATCGCATCGCAGCCATCGCCGTCACCGCCCTGCTGAGCCTGACTGCCTGCACCACCACCCCGGTGACCAACTTCTATACCCTCGCCGACCGCGGCCCGGTCGAGCAAAAGTTGCGGTCGGACCTGATACTCGCACTCGGCCCGATCGAACTGCCCCAGTATCTGGATCGGCCGCAGCTGGTCACCCGGATCGACGGCAATCGCCTCAAGGTGGACGAGTTCAATCGTTGGGGCGGATCCCTGGAAGAGGAGATCGCGCGGGTCCTGGCACAGCATATCGGCCGCAGCCTGGGTACCCGGCATATCTACAGCTATCCCAGTCGGGTGGTCGCCGACAGCGACTACCGGCTCGCCCTGGATATCCGCGGGTTCGACGGAAGGCTCGGGGGCGAGGTCAGGCTGGAGGTGGCCTGGTCCCTGATCGCCGACTACAGCGGGGAGATCGTGCACACCAGCCAGGCCTCCTACCGCAGTGAAACCGCTGCTGCCGGTGACTATGAGGCCTACGTGGCGGCACTCAGCGACACCCTCACGCAGTTGGGAGAGGATCTCGCCGAACTACTCGCCGAACTGCCGCCCACGACCGGCCGCTGAGCTTCAGCCCAGCCCTCGCCCCTGAAGAGATGCTGACTTACCTGTCGCAGGATGCCATGTCACAAACACCCTTCGTATCAAACTGACATTTCAAGAAACGACGAACCACGCCGAAAGCAAGTCCGGGCCTCCCCGCCCTTGTTTCCTGCAGATTCGGGAAGCAGCCCACCCGGGTATCCGGCAACGCGCGGTCCGTCCGGATCCACTTGGGTATACTCAATCCGTTCCTTCATAATCGGTCGCAGTCTCTCTGCCGACACCGGGATAACCCGCTGACCCAGGGCCCGCTTGGGTTTGCGCAATAGATTCACGGACCACCTCCGAATGTCCTATCCGAAATCGAAAACACGATCCCCGAGGCATTCGCTTCCGGCACTGGTCGAGCTTGGCTAATGGAACACGTTGCATTCAGCGCATTCCTGATGGGCATTTTCAGTGCCAGTTCCCTGCCCCTGGGCACCCTGACAACCGCAATCTGGAAACCGGGTGAACGGGCGGTGGCGTTTCTGATGGCCTTCGGCGCGGGTGCACTCCTGGCCGCGCTGACGCTCGATCTGGTCGGGGTCGCGCTGGCACATGATCAGTTTGAGGCAATGTCCCTGGGCGCCGTCGCCGGCGGGGTGTTGTTTGTGGTCCTGAACCAACTGGTGAACAACCAGGGGGGTTTTCTGCGCAAGTCGTCCACGGCGATCTTTCACATCCGGCGCGAGCATCGACTGCGCAATCGAAGCATTCTTGAGCACATAGGCCGCATCGATGTCTTCAGCCACCTTTCCGAGCGCGAGGCCGCAGAGCTGGGCGCTGTACTGTTCAGGCAGGAGTACCCTGCGGGGACGACGCTGTACCGCCAGCACGACCCTTCCGACCGCCTCTACATCATCGCCCATGGCGAGGTCGAACTGCTGGACCCGAAAAAGGGGATGCAACCGTTTGTGCGCAACGTGGACAACGATGCGTTCGGGCGCATGGCCTTCTTCACCGGCTCACCGCATGCCACTGTGGCGAAAACCAGGACAGAGGTCACACTGTGGGTCCTGGCACGGGACAGTTTCGAACGCCTGCTGGTCACCGCTCCCAACCTGGAGGATGCGCTTATCAAGCTGATCGAAGGGAGCGAGGTCAGGACCTACCTCGCAGAGCGCCAGGATCTGCCTTTGGAACGCATCGACGCCTGGATGGAGAAAGCTGCAGACAGTCTGCTCAATCGCGGTACCGTCCCGCCGGCAGTACCGGTGGACCGCGGCGACGACCGCCTGCGTGAGCTGATTCTGAATGTCGGACGAACGTTGATTTTCGATGATCTGCCCGAGCAGGAGTTGCGCAAAGTCGCCGGACGTTTTTTCGTGCGAAATCTGGAACGCGGTGACACCCTGTTTCAGCGCGATCAGTTGGCTGAACGCATGTACATCGTCGATGAGGGTGAAGTGGCGCTGGTGGACCCCCTCAACGAGCTCAAACCCGCGGAGAAACTGCATGATGGCGACGCCCTGGGCGGCCTCGCCTTCGTGACCGGGGCACGCCATGCGAAGAGCGCCATTGCGACCATGGACACCAAGGTCTGGGTATTGCGAAAACGGGATTTTGAACAGCTCTTGCGGGAATCCCGGCTGCTCGAGAACCAGGTACGTGAAGTGGTGCAGGCAGAGAACGTCGCCGGCTACCTGCGGGAACGACACGAGTTCAACGCCGACGAATCCGCCCGCTGGGTGCGCAGTGCGATGCGCAGCCTGGAAACGGGCAAACCAATACGTTCGGCAACCGATTTTGCGGAGAAGATAAAGGAACACGCGGGCGCGCCAATCGCTATCTGGCTGGGGATCATGCTGGACGGCATCCCGGAATCCATGGTCATCGGCTCCAGCATGGTTCATTCCACCCTGAGCCTGTCCCTGCTGGCTGGCCTGTTCCTGTCCAACTACCCGGAGGCGCTGTCCAGTTCCATGGGAATGCGTCAGCAGGGCCTGTCGTTCCGCCGCGTGTTGTTCATGTGGACCAGCCTGATGATCCTGACAGGGATCGGCGCCGCTCTCGGCAACCTGTTCTTTACCGGTGCCAGCCCCACCTCGGTCTCGTTTATTCAGGGACTGGCCGCCGGGGCCATGCTGACCATGATCGCCGAAACCATGCTGCCAGAGGCCTACACCAAGGGCGGTTCGGTAATCGGACTGGCCACCCTGGCCGGATTTCTGGCGGCGATCTTCTTCAAGACGCTGGAGCACTGAGCGGTAGTCATTCATCTGCGCTCATCGCCACAGACATCGAGGCACAGACGGCGGTTATGGCAACGCTCTACGGAAGCAAGGTGCGAACTGCAATTGGAGTACGCAAAGACGTGCTGCTCTCTGTCAGCTTCGACTCACGGTTCCTTCCTGACCAAGCATCGCCGCTGTAACCAGCACCACGCCGTTGCTCGTCACGCGAAAGCGCCTGGCATCGTCCTCGCGGTCCTCACCGATCACGGTACCGGGCGGAATGCGACAACCGCGGTCGATGATCGCGCGATGGATTCTGCAATTCCTACCCACCTCGACCTCGGGTAGCAGCACCGACTCGCTGACGGTGCCATAGGAATGGACCCGGACATTCGAGAACAACAGCGAATCAACGACCGTCGATCCGGATATCACGCAACCCGCAGAGACGACTGAGTCGAGCGCCTTCCCCTCGCGGCCGGAATCCCTGAACACGAACTTGGCCGAGGGCAGCTGCTGATGATAGGTGCGAATCGGCCAGTCGCGATCATACAGGTTCAACTCCGGCTGCACCCGAACCAGTTCCATGTTGGCCTCATAGAAAGAGTCCAGGGTTCCGACGTCGCGCCAGTAGGGTTGCCGGCCGGTTTCCTCGTCGAGGAAGGGATAGGCAAACACACGGTGCTCATCGATGATCGAAGGAATGATGTCGTGACCGAAATCATGCGAGGATCCGCGTTCACGGGCATCCTCCTCGAGCTTGCGGAAAAGGAACTCCGTGTTGAACACATAGTTCCCCATCGAGGCCAGCGCGATGTCCGGGGTACCGGGCATGGGCTGCGGGTCGGCCGGTTTCTCATCGAAACGGTGCACACGGCAGTCTTCATCCACGCCCATGATGCCGAAGCCCTTGGCTTCCTCGAGTGAAACCCCGACACAGGCGACCGTAAGGTCCGCTTGGTGCTTTTCGTGACAGGCCAGCAGCTTGCCATAATCCATCTTGTAGACATGGTCGCCAGACAACACCAGGACGTATTTAGGCAGCAGCGTTCGCACGATGTCGAGATTCTGGTAGATCGCATCGGCGGTGCCCACGTACCAGTCACCTGTGGTGCGTTGGGACGCCGGCAGCACCTCGATGAACTCACCGAGATCACGCTGAAAAAAACCCCAGCCTTCGTTCAGATGGCGTATCAGGGAATGCGACTTGTACTGTGTCAGCACCCCGATGCGACGGATACCTGAATTCACGCAATTGGATAAGGGAAAGTCGATCAGGCGGAACTTGCCACCGAAATACAGTGCCGGCTTGGCCCGTCGCTCGGTCAGTTCGTGCAGACGCGAGCCGCGGCCACCCGCCAATACCAGTGCCAGCGTATTGCGTGTCAGACTGTCCAGATAGCGGGGGTTGTCGGAATACATGGCGATAAATTCTTGTGTTCTCTTTCAAGTGTAACGACTGAAAATGACGGTTTTGCAGTTTGATTTTTAACCCCTGGGATAGTAGCTGTAGCTATGTCACAGCATCCGCCTGCAAACGTTGGCGCAGATCCCGCAGCGCATCGAGGGTGGCGTTCATCATGATCTCCTGGTCACGGTATCCCATTTTCTCACCCATCGGTGAGAACACGGACAGGGACTGACTTCGACACCGATCCAGCTGCTTTCTGTAGGCTGCAATCAGTCGATCCAACTCCCGGATATCCCTACCGTCGCCCTTCTGACGCGGATCAAAGTTGCGAATCTCATCGTTGCTAACCCGTTCTCCGAAAAGCAGTGCGATGTCGTTTTCCAGGGCGACCCGATTGACATCTTTCAGCGCCAGACGATGGTTGTTCAGAAAACCCACCAGGTTGAAAATCAGACTGATCGCCATGATCGTGTAGACCCGGTTGCTCGGCGGCATGACATCCACCAGCCAGGTCACACCCTGCAGCCAAATCCGTGCTCCCTGGGCCGCGCAGCGCCCGAAAATTTAATTGGAATCGGCCTGGAGTACTGCCTGAGCCAGTCTGCCACCCCTCCCCCAACCGGCCGCCAGGGTTGGGGCAGCCGCAAGGCAAACAATCCTGCGCATCTCCCCAAACGGTGTTCTCCAGTGGAGATTTCCAACAAAAACTTCTGTAACTCGACCAGCTCCGGGCAAACAGGGAACACAGTGCAGCGCTTGAAATCCCGAGTAAAAGGCAGGCAACGCCTCCCGCCCCGACACTCGATGTATAGGTTTTGTAGTCTTTTTACTTTCTTTTATGGATTTATGTTTAAATTTTGTCTACATTGTGAATCGTCGGCAGTCCCAAACCCGGGAATCCACCCTGGAGAGCGAGACTGCCAGTTAACTGCAAACATCGCCTTGCGGCGCTGAACCTGGAGAAAATCATGCGACTATCAAGCAAAAGCCGTTACGCCATCACCGCGATGCTCGACCTGACCCTCAACGGGACCCATGGTCCGGTCGCGCTGGCCGACATCTCGGAAAAACAGAGTGTTTCCCTGTCCTACCTGGAGCAATTGTTCGCCGCGCTTCGCGCCAAAGGCCTGGTGCGTGGCATACGAGGACCCGGTGGTGGCTACCATCTCGGCCGCAGTGCGAATCAGATTTCGGTCGCTGACATCATTTGTGCCGTGGACGAATGGGTTGAGTACACACGTTCGCACTCCGAGCACAAGAGTGTTCTCGTTCCTGAATGCAGCACACGCAGCCTGTGGGATGACCTGAGCGGGCAGATATTCGATTTCGTTGAAGGCATCACCCTGCAGGAGTTGGTCGACCGGGGCCTGGCGAGAAGCAACGCCGCCAACGAAGCAGGGCCTTCAAACCTGGATCTGCGCTATCGCGCGGCCTGATCGCCTGGTCCGTTCCGGCACGATCGGGATCGTCTAGCTACTGCTTTGAACCTTCATCCGCCCGATCCCCGATGTGGGCCAACCCGCATCCCTCACCGGGACGCGGAAATTTGGGGCGATGCGGCCAAGCAGAATGAACGATCCCTCGAAGAAGCCTAGGAGCCTGTCGGGTTTGGCCGTTTGAAGCGAAAATTGCTGGGGGCGAATCAAATCAGTTTATCGTTTGAGGAGAATAGTGGGCCTATTTGACGAAAACGATGAACTGAGTTGATCGTCATCCAGCGATTTGCAGCCAAACAGTGCTAAATCCGACAGGCTCCTAGCCCGCTATGGTTTGAGAGGGATCGTTCAGGATGCGCCGGCCAGATCGTTGCAAAAACCGCATACAACAGCGTGTCAATACGAGCGCGGCACGCGAAGTCTGGTAACACTCGGAAAATGGAACTTATTGCCGCTGCCCCGGTTCGACCGGTGATCGATGCGGATTACTGCAGTGCCTCCCCCAAGCGGTTTCCATCACGGTCACGCAGCGCGATCAATACCGCATCGCCCGCCTCGCTGACGCGTACTTCGCCAAAGCGCGCATTGGCGTAGTTCCGCCATTGCCCTTCCTCGAAGAAATAGGCATCGCTTGCCAGGCGCACGGTTTCGCCACGTTTGCGGAAACGCAACCGGTGCTGGTTTGCGCCAAGTGACTGGCCGACATAAAGACCGGCGAAGTCGGCCACACCATTTTCTGCCACATTCACCACGACGCGTCCATCGGTGACGCCGCCAGCCCGCGCAGCATCAGCCACCTCATCTGCCATGGCATAACGCAGGGCCATGTAGTCACCCTGCAACAGGGAGCGAGGATCCTTGGGTGCCAATTGAAGCAACACGGTTTGACCGTTTTCCATGATGTCCTCCTTGATCAGAATCTGACTGTTCAGGAAGACAAGCATCGCGATGGTCGCCAGGAACAGGACGAACGAGCGCGTCCGTCCGGAAAGGCGGGGCTGTCGGGCAAGGCGTTCAGACATTCCCCGCTCCTCCCGTATCTGTCATCGCTGCGAAACGCAGGATGAACCAGCGCAGGATCAGGACCACAACCCCCGTCGCCAGTAACACGCCGGACTTGGTCAACATGGACACCTCGATGCCATAAAAATAGGTTGCAAGGAATGTGATGAAAAATGCGATCCCCGCACCTGCAAAGGTTTTCCGACCGGATACCGCCCCCAGCATCACCACGATCAGCCCGAGTAGCAGCCCGGGCGCAGCCCATGAACAGGCAATGACGACGATCATCAGACCGTTGATGTACAGATAGGCCCGGCTATCGCCGGGCGGCAGCACTTTTGGCCAGAGCATGGTACCGACATAGAGGAACAGGCCACCGAGCAGAAGGGTCGATATCCAGGGTCGGGGGTAAAACTTAAACTCCAGTCCAAGCTCGGGCAGGATGTACAAGCTCGAGAGCAATACCACCCCGAACGCACTCAGCATCAATCCATTCATCAAGGGCTGCACCAGGGCCGCA
>Ga0180435_10002377_pt1 | contig 19241 bp, 17 predicted proteins | sample SS_ome_3_FD_132467 | JGI IMG/M metagenome (GOLD analysis project Ga0180435, IMG submission 132467) | Hypersaline lake sediment archaeal communities from the Salton Sea, California, USA - SS_3_S_1 metaG | ecosystem: Environmental > Aquatic > Non-marine Saline and Alkaline > Hypersaline >...
AACCCCCTGGTGAAGGCGCGCTGGGTGCGGTCAACACCTGGTCCTCACGGCGGTTACGAGTTGCTGGTACCGCTGGAGGAGATATCCGTGCTGCAGCTGATTGAAGTCATGGAGGGACCGACTCAGAACGATACGTGTGTCCTCAACGGCGAAGTGTGCCCGGGTCCGGAGCAGTGCGCTCTGCACGGCGCCTGGCAACATGCCCGGGATGTCCTGCTGCGCGAGCTCGACGGGATGAGCCTGGCTGAGACCTGAGAGCCTTCTGCGTAACACTCTCTTCAACCAGTCCCTTCCGGTAGGGTTCATGACATGATCGATCACCTGGTGTATGCCACTCCCGATGTCGATGAGACTGTGGAGGATCTGGCGGGCCACCTCGGAGTAGAGGCAGTGCCCGGAGGCCGTCATCTCGGTTACGGAACGCGCAATGCGCTGCTGTCTCTCGGTTCCAGCTATCTGGAGATCATCGGACCCGATCCCGGTCAGCGTCGCCCTGCCGCCGGGTACTGGTACGGCATCGAGAACATCGCCGTCGCTCGTCTCGTCACCTGGACGGCCCGCGTCGAGCACATCGAGCGAGTAGCCGCTCATGCCCATGTCTCGGGCTACCGTCCCGGAGACGTACACAAAGTGTTTCGGGAAACGCCGGAAGGGGATCGGCTGTCCTGGCGGTTGACGTTGCCCACTATGGCCGGCAGCGGTCTCGTCCCCAATCTGATCGAATGGGATCCGGGGTGTCCGCATCCAGCCGAAACATCACCCGGTGGTGTCGAGTTGCTGGAGCTGACCGGCTACCACCCGGTCCCCGAGTCCATCCGGCCGATGCTCGATGCGCTACGCATCGACCTGGAGCTGAGGGTGGGGGAGGTACCCCGACTTGTAGCTTTGCTCGACTCGCCGCGGGGGCGTATCGCGCTGAGCTGACTCAGGCAGCGCCGAAGCAGGTGAATACGGCCGCAGTGAAAGCAAGATCGAGGTTGGAGCTGTTGCGGATAGTGAAGAGCGCTGCAGCCGGATCATCGCCTCTCCCCATTCGCTCATACAGCGAGCGCATCAACAGTGCCGTGGTCTCGTCCGACACCGTGTAGAGCGGTGCCACCACGGTGCGAGCCCCCAGACTCAAGAACGAACTTGCCATGCTGATGGCCTCGTCCCCGGAGGTCAGCACGGCCTCTCCTCCCGAGCAAGCGGCCAGGATGACGCGACCGGGCACCCGGGGCAGCCGGCGGATGTCGTGAAGCGTCAATTCACCGTCGTCGAGGAGCAGGCTGCTGAACAACGGGTTATCGGTGCGGGCGCGGGCATGACAGGCGAAGTGGGCCGTTCCGGCTGAGGAGATCTGCTCGAGCACCTCGTCGGCCTTTGTCACTACGGGGCCGTCTCCCGATGCCGAAATGTGGCCGGCCTCGATTGTGGCGTGGCTCAGACCCGGGCCGGCAACTGTCACCAACCCCGGTGCAGTCTGCGTTCGCCGGCACGCCGCGGCCCAGGTCCGAGCGGACGGGGCAACCTCAACAGGAGCGTCGACAACAAGCGACCAGGGAACGGCGTACAGCGTCCCGGAGGGAACAACAACCAGTCGTGCCCCCGCCAATTGGAGAGGATCGATGAGCTGCGCCCGCAGTTGTCCGGCCGCATCGTTAGCCGATCGGATCGCGGCTGCACGAGATTGGGCGCTTGTCGATGGCCGGGCAATCCGTTCTCCGGCAAGGCGCAGATGCCCGATGGTTCCCCGGATGGCAGAGATACCGGTGAGGGGATGCAGGCGAATCGAATTGCTCGAGATCGCCACCGCCCACAGTGCATTGTCGAGCTCAACGAATTCGACCAGCGCTCGGTCGTCGAGCAGTAGCTGGATCTCCTGCGGACCGAGAGGCTCGACGGGTCGGTTGGTCCCTCCATCCGTCTGCCGGGCCAGCGCGGTGACGCGCTGTTCTGCCCGGGCTAGCCGCTTCATCTCCTCGACTCTGCTCTCGCCCCCGGCCCGGCTCCGTGCGGCCGCTCGTCTCAGATCGGCCAGAGCTTCCTCCAGTGCGGGATTGGCATCAGGCGAAACCTGATCTTCGGTACGTTGCTGTTCTGACCAGGCGTATACCCGGGGCGCGGATCGAGAGTCGAGAGCGAGGCGTAGCCCGATGGTGGCTAGCTCGCGGCCCCACTCTGCCGCGTGGACACGGAGATCGGCGGCGCCGATCCCGGCTCGGTAGCGGGCCAGTCGCCGCAGGCCGGCTTGCGCCGCCGCACCGGCGCCCCGTCGGTCCCCGGTGGCAAACCGGAACCGGGCAAGGGCAGTCCACGCCTGGGTTTGCAGCCATAGTGGCCCCCGGTTGGTCAGGGTCTGGGCCGTTGCCGCAAGGTCACGTGCGATCTGTGTCTCACCACAGCGCAGTGCAACCTGTAGCGCAGCAAAGCGCTCGAGCGCGGCTGCGTGAACCTCGCCATTGCGGGCCATCTCGGCCGCTGTCGCGACCATCTCAGCCAGCATCCCGGGAGACGCCTCGCCGGCCGCCACCCTGATGCGATGCTGGGTGGCAGCGATATCGAACCGCCATCGGCTATCGGGTGGGGACTCCCCGGCTGCGAGGTCGGTCTGCTCGAGCGCCGCAGAGAAGTCGCCCCGCTCGGCCAGTAGGTCGGCAAGCAGGAGGCGTCCCATCGCAACGGTGGCCTCGTTTCCCCCAGCTGCGGTCAGCCGGGGCAGCGACTTGCGAAGCGTTGTCTCGGCCTCGCGCATCAAGCGGGCCTGGATCAGCACAAATGCGTGTTCCGCGTCCGCCAGCGGGTTCGTTGCCCCGACGGCGGTGCGCAGTTCGACGGACCGGGCGTGCCACTTCATTGCGCCGGGGATATCGTCTCGCCACCCCAGCACCTGGCTCAGATGAAGAGCGGCGTCAGCTGCCGATGTCTCATGGCCGAGCCGGATGCCGATCTCGTAGGAGCGGACGAGATCGGCAATCGATGCCTCGTAGTCCCCGAATTCCATGTGCACCAGGGCGCGGTTGTAGAGCGTCAGCTCCAGATACGCGTCATCGTCGGACTCGGTGAATCCGGTCACGGCGGTGTTGAGCACGGGGAGCGCGGTGCGATGGTCGCCGCGCATGAGCAACATGAAAGCCTGCTGGAGTCGGCTCAGATCGGCCGGCTGGCCATCGAGAAGCCGTATCGATTCCTCGATGGTCTCGTCCGCCAGCCGGTGGTTGCCGGTCTGGGCATAGTTGAACGCCAGCGAGCGGAGTACTTCACCGCGCAGCTGGTCGTCGGCGCCGGCGAAGCGTACTGCCTCCTCCAGGTGGTGGGTTGACTCTGCGCCGTTGGCCAGGGCGCGGTGCGCCAGCCCGGCCGCAAAGTGGAGGATGGCCGCCTCCTCGGGCGTCGGATTGGTCGTCAGGGCGGCCGCCGCGCGATCGCGAGCTGCGGCCGGCTTCTCCCGAGCCAGATCCAGAATTGCCCGGGCATCGGTCCGTTTCGCTTCAGCACTCACTTCATAGCGGCTGAGTTCAGCGTCTCAGGTGTGGGCGGAGTCGATCCGCCTACCTCCCCGGCGATACAACCCGCCACGACAGCAGCGCTGAACGACGTGCCGGTGAACAGACCCCATCCGGAGAATCTCGCAGCCTTGACCCCGGCCGGCTTATCAAGTGACCCCGATCGGATCTTCAACGTCGCGGAAACGAATGGGGCCGGTATAGCGATGCCGGCGGCGGCGAGCTGAACGGCAATTCCCTTGTTCGACCAATCGGCGAGAGCAAGCGAACCAAGTGCGTCGATCGGTGAGGTGACGCTGGAACACACCTTGTTCAGCCATCCGAGGTCTGCAGCTCGTTTCCTCCATGCGCCGACACCGACTATGTCGGGGTCGACCGCCGGGTAGAGCGTCGGGTCCAGGCCGTCGTTGCCGGCCGACGCGACGACGAGGGTTGAACCAAGGTGAGGTTCGACGACCGATTCGGTGACCGGCATGGTGCCGTGGCGAGTGGAGCCGCCGAAAGGCACGACGAGGACATGAATACGGTTCTTGTCCAGCAAGCGAGCAATTGCTTCGGCGAGTCGACGATCGGTTGTGCCGCCGGGCGCATCGCTCGGTTGCGACTCGATGGTGCTTGTGAACACAGTGGCGCCGGGGGCCAGCTGCTTGAGGATGCCAACGACGGCGTTGCCGTGACCGACATAGGGATTGTGGATTGCCCCGGGATCGGGAAGATCGACAAGTCGATCGAGTTCGACGCCGTTTGTTGCCCACGTTGGGTGACCTGCTTCCTCGGGATCGAAGAAACCGAGGTCGACGACTCCGATGTTCACATTCTTGCCCCGGCCCCGGAGGGGTGAACGTGGGATGGCCGGACGCGGCGCCGGCACCGGCCGGCGCGCCGAGAACCCCTTGACATGGATAGCGGGGAACAGGACATAGCTTGGTTCAACGGGAATGGAGCCACCGAGATCTTCTACCAGCCTGTCGGTGGCGCGCCGGGTCGTCAGCCGGATCTGCGTGACTCCGGTCTTGCCAATCGGGTCGATCCTGGCCTGTTTCGAAGTGACGCCCATTCGACCCAGCGCCTGTACCAGGTCATCCAGGAATTCGTCCGGGACCACGAGCACGCCGCGCTGGTAGTAGTAGTTGCTCGGACCTGTGCTGTGGGCAACTGCTCTGCCGCCGATGGTGGCACTGCGCCCTCCCTGCAACAGATCGCCGGTTCCCTCGAATGCACCCATGGTCCCTCCTTGCAGGCCTTCCCTGGATCATATCGATGCCCGCGGGGCAAGGCCGTGATCGTTGTGAAACGTGTATCACCATTCCCGGCCGGGGTTCTTGTTGGGTGCAGCAAGGAGAATGCGTGTGAGAATCCGAGCAGAAAGCGCAGGAAGGGGCAGTATCGTTGCGGACCATGTCGGACACATCGGTCGCAGAGCTACTCACCGCCGCCGAACGGGGGAGTCAGGAAGCCTGGAACGCGCTTGTGGATCGCTACGGGCGTTTGGTCTGGTCGGTGGTTCGTGGGTTCCGTCTCGATGCGGCGACGGCAGCCGATGTGAGCCAGACCGTCTGGCTGCGCCTGGTAGAGCACTGTGGCCGGATCCGCGATCCGGAACGTCTCGCCTCATGGCTGGCGACCACTGCCCGCAACGAATCGATCCGCGCTTCGCGCCGTTTGTCCCGGGCAGTGCCGACCGAGTTCTCGCTGGAGGTGGCGGATGATGGCGCCCCTTCCCTCGATGAGAGGTTGCTCGACGATGAGCAACTGCGGGAGGTCCTGGCTGCTTTCGAGCACGTGTCGGAGAAGTGTCGCGATCTGCTTCGGCTGCTCACCTCGGATCCTCCGCTCGAGTATGAAGACATCTCGATCACGCTGGAGATGCCGATCGGGAGTATTGGGCCTACCCGGGCGCGCTGCCTGGATCGAATGCGCAGACTGCTGGAGAAGCGATGAGTGACAAGATGAGCGATGATCGACTTCTTGCGCGGCTCGGCGCGGCCCTGGAAGCCGTCGGCCCAGTCCCCGAGCATGTGTTGGACGCAGCCAGGGCGGCCTTCACGTGGCGCACTATCGATGCCGAATTGGCTTCCCTTGTCTTCGACTCGGCGGCCGAGGATCTCATCGGAGTGCGAAGTGCAGAAACCCTCAGGCAGCTCACGTTCAGCGCCCCCGGGTTCGAAGTCGAGCTCATCATCCTCTCGGATGCGACCCGTCGTCTCGTCGGTCAGCTGGTACCGCCGCAACCGGCGGAGATCGTGCTCCATCACGAGACGGGCGAGACCGTGGTTCAGTCGGACAGCCTTGGCCGTTTCACCATCGACGACGTACCGGTCGGGTCGGTTCGTCTCACCTGCCGTCTCGATGGTGAGGACGGGTCGGTAGTCCAGACGGAATGGACGATCATCTAGGGCTATTCGGTACCCAACGGTGGAAGCCAAGACGCCTCGTAGATGCCTCCCGCGTTCCACAGTATCCAGCCCGCCCCCCGCTTCTCAGCTTCCTCGATCCCGGCGAGAACCTGCGAGGAGTTGTAGTAGAAAGCCTGCAGCCACGGTCGCATCTGGGTGTGCCGGGCAAGGCGGGGGATACCGTTGTCGAGCGCGTTGGCCACTACCGGTCCCGGATAGTCGTTGGGATCGGGGAATCCCAGCCACCCGTCGGAATAGTGGCTCGGGTAAATCATGGGGCTCACGGCGTCAGTGGCGGCTGAGACCGATTCGGGCATCTGGCCGATGCCTTGGTCGTTGGAGGTGTTGAGGACAATGGCGAAGATGTCGGCGGACAGCGCACAGCCGAGCGGATGGAGGAGGTCGCGCGCTTCCGTGAGGAAGCCGGCGATGGTGCCGATCCGTTCCTCTTGTGTTGCCGGTGTCTTGCTGCGGGCTGCGGCTGCCGTCTTGCCGGCGGGAAACCGCACGTAGTCGAACTGGATCTCGTCGAATCCCAGCCGGCAGGCTTCCTCGGCCAGTTGGAGCGGGTATTCCCAGGCCTCCTCAATAGTGGGGTCAATCCATGTCCCGGCGAGCTTGTGGTCCGGCCGCTCCCGTACCCAGATGTCGTCCTCGAAACTGACGATGCGGGTGATCGTGTAGAGGCCGGCGGCCTTGGCCTCCGCAATCAGTTCGACCGGGTTGTACATCGGGTTGATCGAACCGATGTCCTCGGCGAACTCCGACGTGGACTCGTAGAGGACGTAGCTGGACTCATCCTTGGTGTCGAACACGAGGGCGTTCACCGTGCTGTTGGCGGCGAGCTCGAGTATCCCCTCGAACTGCTCGCGATCGGCTGCGACGTAGCTGCTCACGCGGATCCCCCTGACCACATGTGGTTCCAGCTCGATGGTGATGGCCGCTTCCGTGCCGTCCCACTCGTACTCGGTGGGTAGCCACCCGAAGTGGTCGGCTGCCACCGGAGCAGCCTCAACGGCAGTGAAAGCGGCGTTACCGCTCTCGTCGGTCGTGGCCTCACCATCGCCGACGGTAACGGCGGCGCCGGCGATGCCGAGGCCGTCCCCGTCGACAACCGACACGGTTACATCGTATCTCGGTGGGAGGGTCGTCGTCGTTGTGGTTGTCGTGGTGGTCGTAGTGGTCGTGGTTACGGGAGGGAGCGAAGTGACGGTAGGTGCCGGCTCCGTTGGTGTCGCGGCCGATGTCGATTCACAAGCCGCCATCAAGACGGCACAGGCGAGGACGGATACGAAGTAGCGACGGATCATCGTCCGAGAGGCTACCCCCAGTTCTTGCGTAACTGACGGCAACATATTGCCGTCAGTTACGCACGTTCGGGTTGCCACCACTCATAGACGGTGCTGGTTGCCCGCTTCTTCTCCTCGGCGGTCATCCACGAGGCGTTGATGGCGGCCAGCGTGAGGGCAAACGGATCCGCACCGAAGCGGTCGGCAACTTCTTGCAGATCCGCGGCGACCGAGGACTGGAAAAAGGTCGGGTCGTCGGAGCTGATCGTCACGTTCGCTCCGGCTGCCAGCAGCTTGCCGACGGGATGATCGTCCCATCCTTCCACCACCCCGGTACGCAGGTTCGAGGTCGGGCATACCTCGAGCGGGATCTGCTCGGCAACGATCCGGGCAAGCAGGTCGGCGTCTTCCACCGCCCGCACCCCGTGCCCGATTCGCTCGACTCCGAGGATATCCAGAGCGCCCCGCACGCTTTCGGGCCCGGCCGCTTCTCCGGCGTGGGCGGTGAGGCGGAAGCCGGAAGTCGCGGCGCGGGCGTACACATCCGCGAAGAGATCCGGTGGGTAGGTTTGCTCGGAGCCTCCGATAGTTATGCCGCGCACGTCGGTGTCGCCCGCAGCCTCGCCGACCGCAGCCAGGGTGGCGGCGGCTCGGTTCGGACCTGTATCGCGAACCAGGTCGCAATTGAGAACGACCGTGGTGCCGGGGACCTTGCTCAAACCACGACGGATTGCGACGGCGATCTCCTGGGGCTGGATTCCGTGGCGGGTGAAGTCACTCGGCGAGAAGGATGCCTCGGCGTAGATGATGCCCTGTCGGGCCAGGTCCTCGGCCACCGCGGTAGCAATGTGCTCGAAGTCGTCGCGTTCACGGACGAACCCGGTCATCCACCACCACGTGTCGATGAAGTGGGGGAAGTCCCTGTAGTGCAGCCGATCGATCAGGGCTTCCATGGAGGGAGCTTCCGAGTCGCCGCCATACTTCTGAATTAGCTCCCACAGTGTCGGCAGCGGGATGGCTCCCTCGAGATGCAGGTGGAGCTCCACTTTGGGAGCGGCGGTCAGGTCACTAGCCATTGCCGGCGAGTTCGTGTAGGGCCTCGAGGAGCCGATCCACTTCTTCGTCTGATGTGTAGTGGAGGAATCCAATGCGTACCAGGCCGCCGTCGGCGCGACGCAGGGAATTCATCACCTCGACCGCGTAGTAGTTGCCGTCGGTGACGTAGATACCGCGATCGCCGAGCTCGGTGGCCAGGCGGCGTGCCGAGAACCCGTCGAGTTCGATGGCGTACGTCGGGGTGCGGGCGGCGAGATCGTCGGTGATCCCAAAGACCGTTGCCGAGTCGGGGAGACCGTCGAGGAAACGTCGGCCGAGATCCGAGGCGTGTTTGGTGATGTTGGCAAACGCATCGATGAGATGGTCCCGCCGGCTTCCCTCGCTCCGTCCCAGCGCGGCGAGGTGATCGATGGCGGCGGTGACTCCAGTCAGAGCCTCGAAGCTCTGGGTACCGGTCTCCCACTTTCCCGGGCCGGAGTCGGGAGCAGGCCGGACCCGGTACGCGTCCAGTTTCTCGAGGAGCAGGCTGCGTCCGGCCATAACACCGAGATGCGGTCCAAAGAACTTGTATGCGGAAGCGAGCAGGAAGTCACAATCGGTGGCGGCCATGTCGATGAGACCGTGGGGAGCGAAGTGGACGGCGTCCACGACGATGAGCGCACCGGCATCGTGCGCAATCTGAGTAGCGGCGGCGATGTCGACGATGGTCCCGATGGCGTTGGAAGCATGGGTGATCGCTACCACTCGGGTGCGAGGTCCGACAACGGCGGCGAGCTGGTCGAGATCGAGCCGGTAGGTGTCTGTGTCGAAGGGCACCCATTGCACGGTGGCGCCGCGGTCCGCAGCAGCACGCAGCCACGGTGACACATTTGCATCGTGGTCGAGGCGGGTCACCACGACCTCATCTCCGGGCACCCAATCTGCGCTGAGTGCCCGGCTCAACGCAAAGTTGAGGCTGGTCATGTTCAGCCCGAACGACACATAGTCGTCGGGTCGCAACCCGAACAGATCTGCGACGGCCACTCGGGCAGCCTCTTGCGCCTCGTCGGAGTCGCGGCTGGCGCGGAAGGCACCACCGAGATTGGAGCCGCCCCGTGCCAGAAAGCCACTGATCGCGTCGATTACCGACTGCGGCACCTGGCTTCCGCCGGGGCCGTCGAACCAGGCCACCGGTCGTCCGTTCTCCTCGCGTCGTAGCGCCGGGAATTGGGTGCGGATCGCGGGAACATCGAGGGCGGGCATGGCGTCTCCTGGCAAACGGCTGCCCCGAGCATAGAGCGGTGCAGGGGATGCTCCCGCTTCCAAGGTCCGCGCACCCTGGTGCGTGCAACTGCGTCGAACACGTTGGTGAGGATCCGGTTGGGTGGGAGAAGCGGTGGGGCCCCTCCCACCTCAGAACCGGGTGACCATTCCAGGATCCGGTATTGGATCTCCCCCTAACATATCAGGCTTGGCACATAGTGGTTGGAGTTTCTCGATCAGGCCCCGATGCCGCGGAACTCCCAGTGCCAGGTCTCGTTCGAGATCGGGTACCAGCCGAAGGCGGCGCCATTGGCGCGCATCCACGCGTGCTCGGGGTCGTTGCGGCCGATGATGTGCCCGTTGGTGATGTCGACTGCCAGTCCCAGACCGTGCTCACTGGTCCCCGGAGGCAGCACATTGGCGTGCTTCTCTCCTCGGAGATGTTTCTGGTACGCGTTGTTCTGTGACTCCCACGATCGATAGAGATCGGTCGCCTGAAGATCAAAGCCGTCGGCGGCTGCGGCCGCCCGCATCTCCTCCCAAGCTGTTGCAGCCGGCGGCAGCAGGTACCCGCTGCCGAACCAGGCTCCGGTCACCGAGACCATCTCGGTGGCGTCGAGTCGCCCGTTCCGGGCCGTGATGTCGTGCACCTCCAGGTACTCGGCCAACTCGGCGGCTGTGGCGATAGTCCCCGACCTGATTGCAGCGCTCGGCCCCGACGAGATTCCCAGCATCATCCCGAGCGTCACCGCCTGCTCGCCGTACTCCTGCGCAGTTGAGGGGCTGCCCAGCGGGTTGACCGCGAACCCCTCGGGCTGTGGGGCCAATGTGTTCGTTGGTGCGTCCTGCGTCGCGGCCGTTGCCAGCTGCGCCTGGAAAATCGCGTTGAAGCGGCCGGCAATCGGAGGGCTGGCTACCCGTGCCTGGATGGCTTGAATGCGCGACTGGATCTCATTGACGCCACTCATCTCTTACCCAGTCGGCAGCCAATGCGGTTTCTTCAGGCTTGCTCCGCCGGCCATCGATCAGATCGGCTGCAACTACCGAGTCCGTCACCCCGGGTGCCAGCCCGTCGAACCGGGCACAAACCACGGCTAGGAATCCACCCTTCACTAGGCTCGTCGGGGTACCGAGCGGAAGGGAAACGCGATGCTCCGGAGTCGCTTGGCCAAGACTCTGACTGCTATCTCCGCAGTTGCGACGCTACTGACGGCAAGTCCCTCCGGTCTCGCTCTCGAGCCCGGCGGCAGCTTCATCGATGACAACGGCTCAATTCACGAGGCAGCGATTGAGGCGATTGCTGATGCTGGGATTACGAAGGGTTGTAATCCGGCTGAGGGGAATACTCGGTTTTGTCCTAAGGATGCGGTGACTCGGGAGCAGATGGCGACGTTTTTGGTGAGGGCGTTGGGTTTGCCGGTGGGTACGGCTTCGTTTGTTGATGTTGATGGTGTGCATGTTGCTGATATCGGGGCGTTGGCGGCGGCTGGGATTACTAAGGGTTGTAATCCTGCTGAGGGGAATACTCGGTTTTGTCCTAAGGATGCGGTGACTCGGGAGCAGATGGCGACGTTTTTGGTGAGGGCGTTGGAGTTGCCCTCTGCTGTGTCTGATTTTGTTGATGTTGCCGGGGTGCATGCGGCTGATGTGGGGGCGTTGGCGGCGGCTGGGATTACTAAGGGTTGTAACCCGGCTGAGGGGAATACCCGGTTCTGTCCGAAGGAGCCGGTAACCAGGGAGCAGATGGCCTCATTCCTCTCCCGCGCCCTCGAACTCGATCCGATCACGCCACCACCGCCGCTGCCTGCGGACAACCCGGATGACGTCGTAGTGATCGGCGATCAGAACTGGCTCTATTTCCAGGAGACCTACGAGCAGGAGTGCCTCGACCCGACCCTGTTCGCCAAGCTGGTCACGCAGCTGGAGCACGCCGGGGAGATCGTCGCCGCTTCGGGGCGCGACTTCGTCTACGCCGTGCCGCCCAACAAGGTCGTTGTCCACCCAGGTACCGCACCAGGGTTTGCGGGCTCATGTGCCGAAACGAACTCGCTGCTTCTGCAGGCTGCTCTCACCCTGGCCGACGACCCCAACCGGGTTGATCTGTGGGGTCCATTCGCAGCGGCTACCGATCAGCTCTACTGGAAGCACGACACCCATTGGAACGTAGACGGTGCGCTGCTCGGCTCGGAGTTGATCGCAACGGCGGCAGCTCCTGGTACCTGGGATCAGCTCAGCCTTGTTACCGGCCCGCAGAGCCGGCAGGGCGACCTCGCTACGCTCATTGGGGTCACCTGGGTTGAGGAGTACGACGAGCAGACGCCAACCCTGACCGGTGTCACCCCGACAGTGAAAGAGGAGATGGCGGGCATTTCCGGCCGGCCTCTCGTGAGCTACTCGAGTCCGGTGAGTTCGGAACTGGCGGATAGCCGAACCGCCGTCATTCACGATTCCTTCGGGATGTTCTTCCGCAACAAGCTCGGGCCTCTCTTCGAGGAGGTGACCTTCGTACCGACCTTCTCGCATCCGATCCCCGACGATGCCTTGCCCTTCATCACCGGCAGCGACCAGATCGTGGTTGAGGTGGTAGAGCGCAATGTCCTCCGCGACTTCCTCGGCGCCGGGTTTGCCGGCACGCTGGCGGCGGCACTCGCCGACGAGTTTGCTCCGACCATGGTTAGCCACAGCCGAAGTAGCGAAGAGGTCTCGTTCACCGTCCCCGGCGGGGACCCGGGCGATCTCCGCTATCTGATCGTCGAACTCGACACATCACGGATCAGCAGTCCGGTCTTCATGCCGGACGCCGGTGACCTCGGCGGCGATCCCTGGGCACATGAGATCGACCCTGATGCCACCCGCTACGGATTCGAAATCTCTACCGATTCCGGCGCCGTGACGGTACCGTTGCCGAGTTCGCTAGACGTGACCAACGCATACGTAATAGTCATCGAATAGGAGATAGAAATGCGCACGAAGACGCTCGCCGTCGTCCTACTTCTCGTTGTTGGTGTGGTTGCCGCGCCCGCATCTGCAGGCGGCTTCTTCACCGACGATGACGACTCGGTTCACATGCGGGCGATTGAGGCGATTGCTGATGAGGGGATTACCAAGGGTTGTAATCCGGCTGAGGGAAATACCCGGTTCTGTCCCAAGGATGTGGTGACTCGGGAGCAGATGGCGACGTTCTTGGTGAGGGCGTTGGGTTTGCCGGCTGCTGCGTCTTCTTTTGTGGATTTGGGTACGTCGGTTCATGCGGCTGATATCGGGGCGTTGGCTGCGGCTGGGATTACTAGGGGTTGTAATCCGGCTGAGGGAAATACCCGGTTCTGTCCCAAGGATCCGGTAACCAGGGAGCAGATGGCGACGTTCTTGGTGAGGGCGTTGGAGCTGGATCCCGCCGCGTCTTCTTTCGTGGATTTGGGTACGTCGGTTCATGCGGCTGATATCGGGGCGTTGGCTGCGGCTGGGATTACTAAGGGTTGTAATCCGGCTGAGGGGAATACCCGTTTCTGTCCCAAGGATCCGGTAACCAGGGAGCAGATGGCCTCATTCCTCACCAGAGCCCTCACCCTCGACGCTTCGCCGAGGGTGGTGGTTACCCCTAATCAGGACCTCTTCGACATTGAGCTCGGGACCAGCGAGACGGAGACCGTTGCGGCAATAACCGCTCTTCTCGGGCCGCCGACAGAGGACGGGCCGTATGCCTGTCCCTACATCGTTGCGGACAACATGAGGCTTGTCCGGTGGGGATCGCTGGAGGTAACCATCTTCACCGTCGACACTGGTAGCGGGCTTGGCTTCGCCGGTTGGCGTTACGGCACGCTCGGCGGCGTCTTTGAGTCGGGTGGGCCGCTGCCGGAACACGTTGAGTTGCCCTTTGACCTCGAACTGCTCGACCCAATCGGCGATGCCGAAGCGGTGAGCGGAGAACCCATCGAGAACACAAACCTCACGTGGCGGATCGTGGATCTCGGGTACGCACGGATCGAAGCCGACGGATTCGCGATCAATCCCAGCGCGCCGATAACCGGGGTAGATGTTGGTGTTGGGTTCGAGTGCGAGTAGCGCCTAGTAGCGGTAGGTCCAAGACCAGGTCTCGGACTCCGAACCCCCGGAGTCGGTGATCGTGCGGGTCACCGTCCAGGTCCGGCCGCTGCCCTGAGTGTTGGTGGTCACCACCCGGGCATCGGGGCCACCTTCGCTGACCACGTCCAACACCGTACCACCAGTGGGGGTGAAGTCGCCGACCACGGTGCGGCCGTCGTTGTCACCCCACAGCTCCACGGTCACCGAAGTGCCGGTGTAGTGGGCGCGGATCTCTAGCGGGTAGTCGGTGTCGTTGCGGAACCGCAGATCGACCGACCACGGGATCAGAGTCGACTCGATCGCCTGGGGATAGCGAGCAAAATCGACGCTGTGCGGTCGGTGCTCGATCTCATCGAGGCCGGCGTACCACACAGCGTTGAACAGGGTCGTCGAGGTCTGACATACACCGCTGCGCACCACTCCATTGAGCACCTCGAGCATTGAGAATGTGTCCCCGGGGTACATGATGATGCCGTCGATAGCCCGGGCCCCTGCCTGCACGTTGTTGACCCTGGTCTCACAGCAGTTGTGATGCGTTGTAAAGCTCGAGATCAGATGGAAGGGAGCCGGGGGCGGCTCGATCGGTTCGATTCCGAGCGCACGCACCAGGAACGCAGCCATCTGCCCACGGGTGACAACCTGGTTTGGGCAGAAGCGATCGCTGGTCGGCGGGTTGCAACCCGTGGTGATTCCCGAAGCAAACAGGGCGTTGATGTCGTCGCTATGTACGGAATCGCCCAGGTCGGTGAAGGGGCCGCCCGCCGCATATGGGAGCGAGAAGGCCCTGCGGATCAGCGACGCCATTTCCTGACGGGTGACGGGGCGATCGGGGCAGTATGCATCGTTGGTCGGTGGATTGCAGCCTTTGGTGATTCCCGCTGCCGCGATAGCGTTTATCCCTGGAGCATGGACTGAACCTCCGACATCGGAGAAGGGCACGACCGAAGCTTCACCCAGGCTCAGGGCCCGGGTCAGGAAGGTAGCCATCTCGCCGCGGGTAACAGCCTGATCGGGACAGAAGCGATCGTTAGCGGGCGGGTTGCATCCGATGGTCACACCGATCGCCGCGATCGCTTCGATCGATGCTTCGAACTCCGTCCCGTTGTCGTCCTCGAATGTGCCCCCGGGGGGAAGCTCGTCGGCGATGGCGGCCGGTGTCGAGGCAGGGGAGACGAAGGTGACTCCCGCCAGTACCAGGGTGGCCAGCACCAGCACCCCGGATCGTCTCGTTGCGATCACGTCTTTCCCTTCATGGATCCAATGTCAAACATCGGACTCCGCATCCGTGTTCTTTAGCGTCCCCCGGATGAGCGGGATGCTAGAGCCGGCGGGGCGCCTATCAAGCCTTTGCGGGTTTCGTGGACAAGAAAAGCGGGCCGTCGAGGGAGGGAGGGATGACGACCCGCTTTCTTGTCGTGTCTGGCCTCCTATGAGGCTGACGAACCCTCTTTCTCCTTTTCGAATAGGTGCAGATTGTGGACAAACCCATGCACGCTGAATGGCTTTGTCGCTTCGTCGTGATGCGGAGGGAATATCAGGTAGGCAGCTACGGCACCTAGCAGACACAGTACGCCGGTGATCGTGAACGCTAATGGGAAGTTCTCGGCGTCACCCAGCCAGCCCCCGAGGATGGGGAAGATGATGCCGCCGGCACCGTAGGACAGGAACACCCACGGATAGTTCTTGCCCACCGAGGCGGTCCCGAAGGAGTCTGCAGTCAGCGCCGGGAACAGGGCGAAGTTGCCGCCGAAGTTGAATCCGATCAATGTGGCGAACAGGTACAGGGTGTACTCGTTGCCGGCCATCGAAGTGAACAGCAGCAGGAAGATGCCCTGGCTGACGGTCATCGTGACCACTGATGTCTTTCGCCCGAGCTTGTCGCCGAGTACGCCCCAGGCCAACCGACCGCCCCCGTTGGCCAGGCTGAAGAACACGGCCATGGCGGTGCCGGCGATGGCGTCGGCGTTGTCAGCAGTGAATCCGTTGTCGACGAGAGCTTCTGGCGGGTACAGCTTCATCAGGCCGATAGCCATGAGACCGGCGCCTGCGCTCACCAGGAAGGTGAGTGAGATCAGGTGGAACTGCGGGGTGCGCAGCATTTCCTTGGGGGTGAATTCATCGCCACCGGCAGCACCTGCTTGGGGCGCCACGTAGCCATCGGGAAGCCATCCTTCGGGCGGCATCTTCATCCACATGGCACCGATGACCACGAGTACAGCAAAAGCGACGCCGTAGGCCATGAACGTGCCGTTCAAGTTGATGTTGTCGATGAGGTTGCCCCAAGAGCCGGCGATCTTCACCCAACCCATGGCGCCAAATCCGAAGCCCGCTACGGCCACGCCCGAAATCATGCCCTTGCGATCGGGGAACCAGCGCATGCCGACGGCGATCGGGACAACATACGCCAGGCCGATTCCGGCGCCACCGATGAAGCCAACACCCAGCCAGACCCCCCAGAAACTGGTACCACCGGTGAGGCCGGCAAGGAAGTAGCCGAGACCGAGCGTGATACCGCCGGCGAATGCAAGGCGCTGCGGTCCCCAATCGGCCAGCTTGCGTCCGGCGAAGACCATCACGATGGCGAACATGGCCAGGCCGGTGGCGAACACGACCTGTGTCTGAGCATTGCTCCAGCCCTCATCCTTTAGCCCGGGCGTGAACACCGACCAGGCGTAGATGGCGCCCAGACAGAGCTGGATGAGCACAGCCCCAACAACAACTTTCCAACGACCGGCCGCATCGGCCATGACAAACCCCTTCAACAGTCTTGTTTGCTCGAACGGCCTACACCGTATGGGTTGCAGGCTGCGGTCGATAGGGTCAAATGGCTTGCCCTGAGAGTCATTGGTCCGGGACACTCCGTGCCCCCGATTTGGCGTACCATCGGTCCGATGCGGCAGAACATCGTCCTCACCGGCTTCATGGCCACCGGTAAGACAACAGTCGGCCGGCTGCTGGCCGACGAACTCGACTATCAGTGGGTCGATACCGATGCGGTGATCCAACGACGTCACGGCCCGATCGCCGAAATCTTCACCAACCGGGGAGAGGAAGCGTTCCGTGCGATGGAGCAGGATCTGGCCGTCGAACTAGCCGAGCAGGACGGCCTGGTCATCTCCACCGGGGGCCGTATGATGCTCGATCCGGTAAACGCTGCTGTCCTCAGCGGAGCCCGCGTGTTCTGTTTGACGGCGCAGCCCGAGGAGATAGCCCGCAGGATCGACCGGCCGGGGCAGCCGGTGCGTCCGCTGCTGGAAGGCGCCGACCCGGTCGCCCGCATAGGCGAGTTGCTGGCGGAGCGGGCCAAGGGCTACGACCGCTTTGAGCAGGTCAGCACTGACGGACGTTGGTTTAGTGACATCGTGGCCGACCTGGTAGAACGACTGCAGGACGAGGAAAGGGATTGACATGGAGATGGAGTACCGCCGGCTGGGGACGGCCGGGATCAAGACGAGCGTCTTCTCGTATGGTTCGTGGCTGACCTTCGGCAGTCAGCAGGAGCGTGACGACAGCCTCGAATGTATGCAGGCCGCATACGAAGCCGGAGTCAACTTCTTCGACAACGCCGAGGTCTACGCCGGGGGCAAGTCCGAGACCTTGATGGGTGAGGCACTTCAGCAATTCGACTGGCCCCGCCATTCCTACCTCGTTTCCACCAAGTTCTTCTGGGGTATCCATCCCGACAACCCGAACGCCTACTTCACGCTCAACCGCAAGTACCTTCTCGAGGGCATCGACGCATCGCTGGAGCGGCTGCAGCTCGACTACGTCGACCTCATCTACTGTCACCGGGCCGATCCGGAGACACCGATCGAGGAGACGGTGTGGGCGATGTCGGACATCATTGCCTCGGGCAAGGCGCTCTACTGGGGGACATCGGAGTGGTCGGCGCAGGAGATTCGCGCCGCCTGGGAGATCGCCGAACGGCACCATCTGCGCAAACCCATCGTCGAGCAGCCCGAATACAACCTGTTCAACCGGGACAAGGTCGAGAAGGAGTACGCCCGCCTCTATGGGGACATCGGATTGGGGCTGACCACGTGGAGCCCGCTGGCTTCCGGTCTGCTCACCGGCAAGTACCAGGATGGGATCCCTGAGGACAGTCGCGGCGCCAAAGTCGAGTTCTTGAAGGAATTCCTCACCGACGAGGGCAATCTGGCCAAGGTCGATGCATTCCTAGCGGTGGCCGAGGACGTGGGGTGCAGTCCCACACAACTGGCACTCGCTTGGACTGCGTCGAATCCGCATGTGAGCTCGGTGATCCTCGGCGCTCGCCGCATCGACCAGCTCAACGAAAACCTCGGGGCGCTCGAGGTGATGGCGTCGCTGACCGATGAGCACAGGGCCCGTATCGACGAGATCTTCAGCTGATTCGCTGGAACCGGAGCGGGGTCTCCTCCGACCTCGTAATCGTGGGCCGGAAACAAAGCATGCTGATAATCCTGGTGGCGATGGCGCTCGCCCTGAGCTCCTGCTCGGGCGGCGAGCCTGCGCCGGATCTCTCGGAAGCTGCTCTTGAAGGTAGAGCGGTGGCGCTCGACCGCGGCTGTGCTGCCTGTCACGGTGAGAACGGGGAGGGAGGCGTTGGCCCCGGCTGGCTGGGCCTGTCCGGATCGACCGTCGAACTCGAAGGGGGCGGTACGGTGCTGGCCGACGATGCCTACCTGCGGCGAGCGATCGTCGACCCGGATTCTGAAGTCGTGGCCGGCAGTAGCATCAGCATGCCGGTCACGAACCTCTCCGATCGTGAGGTCGAGGCGTTGATCGCGTACATCAAGGAGTTGTGATGAAGAAGCTGGTGGCTGTCCTGGCGGTGCTCGGCCTGCTGGTCGGGTCCTGTTCCTCCGAGCCGGAGGAACTATCCGGGTTCGTGCGCACGCCGCTGCCATCGGTCGCCGACATCTCCCTGCCCGATGGCAGCAACGGTGGGGCTCCGTTCCAAATGGTGGCGCCCCCGGGCGAGCTGCTCCTGGTCTACTTCGGCTACACCGAGTGCCCCGATGTGTGCCCGACCACGCTGGCCGACGTGAGGAAGGCGCTGCGCGAGTTGGGCGACGATGCCGAGAAGATCACGCTGGCGATGGAGACCATCGACATCGAGCGCGACACCGAGGAAATCATCACCTCATATGTGCAGTCGTTCGTTCCTGATGCCCACGGCCTACGGGCGCCCGACGACGCCACGCTACGGGCCGCGGCCGACGTATTCGGCGCCGACTACAGCGTCGTCATCAACGACGAGGGGAAGTACGAGGTAGGCCACACTGCTCACACCTATGCGGTCAACGATCAGGGGCAGATCCTGGTGACCTGGGCTTTTGGGACCGAGGCTGAGGTAATGGCCCAGGACATCAGGCTGCTGCTGAAAGAAACGTGATGCGCCGGATCATTGCCCTGCTCGCGGTCGCCATGCTCGTAGCCGCCTGCGGGTCGAGCGAACCGGATCCGCTGTTCCGCGACGACGGCTCGGTCGCAGCGCCTGACTACTCGTACACGATCCCGGCAGGAACGGGAGAGGCCGTAGATCGGGGCGACTCGGTCGACATCCTGCCGCAGGAATTGGATGTCCGGGTGGGCGAGGTGCTGGAGTTGATCAACCTCGACAGCCGAGGTCACCTCGTCGGTCCCTTCTTCGTCGGCAAGGGCGAGACGCTGCGGCAGCGCTTCAACGCTCCCGGCACGTTCATCGG
>Ga0180435_10002378_pt1 | contig 19236 bp, 13 predicted proteins | sample SS_ome_3_FD_132467 | JGI IMG/M metagenome (GOLD analysis project Ga0180435, IMG submission 132467) | Hypersaline lake sediment archaeal communities from the Salton Sea, California, USA - SS_3_S_1 metaG | ecosystem: Environmental > Aquatic > Non-marine Saline and Alkaline > Hypersaline >...
CATACCAGCAAGGCGCAGGACAACTTCATCAAGGAGCACCAGACACGGGAGCGGATCGCCGACGTGTTGGAGGTGTTCTTCAACGCGGGGATTGACACGATCCTGGGCGGGCGGCCCGACGTGGCGCGGTTCACCGAGGGCGTGGCTGAGGCGGAGCAGCGTACTGGTGTGAAGGCGATCTGGATGGGGACGCCAACGCTGGACCTGGATGGGACGCCTGAGGCGGCGGACGCCAACGCGCGGATGTTGGATGCTTACAGGGCTGCCGGGTGTCGCATCTGCATGCCGCACCAGGCCACGACGGACGCGCTGTTGGACCGGCGGACGCGCACGATACGGGATATCGCACCGATCTTGGCGGCGATCCGCGAGCGGGAGATGATCCCCGGGCTGTCGACGCATATGCCTGAGGCGCCGATCTACGCGGATGAGACTGGGATCGATGTAGAGACGTACATCCAGATCTATAACGCCGCCGGGTTCCTGATGCAGATCGAGGTGGACTGGGTGCACCGTTCGATCTGGAAGCGTCAGAAGCCGGTGATCACGATCAAGCCGTTGGCGGCGGGGCGGTTGCACCCGCTGGTGGGGCTGGCGTTCAACTGGTCGACGATCCGTGACCAGGACATGGTGTGCGTCGGGTGCATGACGCCGGCGGAGGCCGGCGAAGTGATCGAGTTGTCGCTGAGCCTGCTGGAGGGCCGCGCGGCGAATGTGGAGCTGCAGTCGACGCGGTCGAAGGCGAGCGTGACGGAGGGGTAGGGCATACCGCCTCTCCGGCTATCCCCCGACACGGACGCGGGATGGGGCGGAGGCACGGTGGGTCAACTGGAGAGGCGGGTGGCGAGCTCGTCCAGCAGGCTGCGTGCGTCGACTAGGTCGCGGGTGTCGTGACCCTCAGTGAACCAGCCGTAGATGGCGGAGAGGGTCCGCTGTGCCTCGGTCAGGTCACGGTCCTGTGACCCGAGAAGGCGTGACAGGCTGCATACCGCGCGGAGCTCGATGGCGCGGTGCTCGCGAGCCCGGGCCAGGTCAATGGCGTGGCGCAAGTCAGCCTCAGCGTCGTCGGCCCGTCCGCTGTCCAGGAGGATCTTGCCTCGGACCCGGTAGGCTTCGGCCTCGTGGTAGCGCTCGTCGGTCTCGTCGATGCGGGCGAGGGCGTCGCTGACACAGCGAAGAGCTCGGTCCTGATGTCCGGCTTCGGCGTGCATCTCGGCAAGGACGGTCCAGAACTCGGGTAGGCGGCAGACCGAGCCGGCCGCTTCCCAGGCGCCGAGAGCCGCTGTGTAGCGGCGGATGCCCTCCTCACACTGACCGCGCTGAGCCAGGTGCCAGGCGGCGTCCAGTTCGCCGCATATTGCGGCCAATGAGACCTCTTGCTCCTGTCCCAGGGATTGTTCGCGCTGGGCTAGGTGCAGGACTTCGTCGGGCTCGCCGCGCCATCTGTGCAGACGCGCTGCGAAGGAGAGTGGCACCTGGAGGAGGAACGGATCGTCGCTGTGGGCAGCGCGCGCCAACGCATCCTGTGCGGCTCGCGCCGCTCGGTCGGGGTAGCCCAGATACCAGAGCGGATAGACTGACGTAGCCTGTGCCACGACTGTCGGATCCTGCCCGAGCTGCCGCGCCAGATCACGGTGCGTCACAGGGTCGAAGCGCTCCAGGACCTCCTGTGCCTGTGCCAGGCAGGCTACGAAGTCGCCTGACATCAGGGTCGCCACCAGGCTGCCCAGGTGGCCCACAATGATCAAGCCGGGATCATCAGACTCCTGCGCCAGCGCGTAGAGTTGGTCCGCAATCTCTCGGGATCGGTGATGCTCTCCTCGCATCTGGTGGTATCCCTCGATCATATGGAGCGCCAGCACCTGTCTGGGGACGTCCCCCATGCTCTGGGCCAGCGCCAGCGCTCGGTAGTGCGCCTCGGCTTCCTGCGCGTCGCCCACTGTGTGGATGCGGAACATCACAACGGCCAGCGCGGACTGGAGCTCCAGCTCCATCCTGTCGCGAGTGTCGTCGACGCGCAGACCGTCCAATAGCGCGAGCGCACGACGCAGGAGGCCGCGCGCCTCGGGGAATGCCGAAAGGCGAACCGCGTGCTCGGCGGCCTGCCGGTAGTAGTCGGCCGCCGATGAGAGCGCGCCGGACTCCTCCGCGTGACGGGCGAGCTGTGGCACCACCTCACCGGCGATGCCGTCCTCCCCCCCGTGGGCCTTAAGGAGCGCCGCACCGACTCGTCCATGGAGGTGAGCGCGCTCCACATAGTCGAGCCCACCGTAGAGATAGCGCTGGAACAGCGCGTGGCGGAACCGGTAGCGAGAGAGCGGCTGTCCTCCAGCGCGCTGGAAGCCCTGGGCATGGACAATCCGATGGTGCCGGTCTAGATCCTGGCTGAGTGTGCGGACTACCTCAATCGGTCGGCGGTCCAACACGTCGGCGACGACCTCGGCTGTGAACGTGTTGCCTTCCACGCTCGCTACGCGTAGGAGCTCCTGGAGTTCTGGATCGAGCCGCCCGATTCGCTCGCCAATCACCGCCTCCACTCGCGCAGGAAGCTGGTCCCACACCAGCACGGGACGCGCAGTCCAGCGCCCTAGCGCGTCCCGTTGGAGGTCTCCCCGGTCCTGCATTGCGTGTAGCAGCTCGACAGTGTAGAGTGCGTGCCCCTGAGTCTGTCGGACGAGCGCCCTGCGGAAGTCCGCATCCAGCGAGTTGGGCTCACTGTCCAGCAGGGCATCCACGAACGCTGTGCTGTCGGAGTCCGCCAGGTCGATGCTGATGTCGCCCCAAGCCCGCGTCAGCTCGTTGACAATGGCCTCCAGGGGATGCCGGTCACCGTCCCATCTGCGAGCGGCCTCCTCGGACCGATAGGCGCCTACGATGAGAACAGCGCTGTCAGCCAGGTGGGCGCCGAGGTGCCCCAAGAGGCGGAGCGATCCCACATCTGCCCAGTGCAGGTCGTCGAGGATCAGCAGCAGGGGCGCGTGGCGAGCGATCGCTTTGAGGACCGCGGTGACCTGGCGGAAGAGGTCACCCTGGCTCAGGTCCAGGACCCGTCGCCGTTGGCTGTGACTGATCTCTGCCCTGAGGGTCTCAAGCCAGGCTCGAGCATCGGCGCGGGACGCCGCGGCTTCAAGGGCATAGCGTTCAGCCCGACGGAGTAGCTGGGACCCGGCTACTAGGGTGTCAACGAGGTCGCGACCTTCGCTCAGCACGGCGTGCACAATCTTGGCGAAAGCGCGGTCCACCCGGGCGGCCACACCGTCGCCGCTGAGTGTTGCGGAAGCCGCATGCGCTTCCACATGCCCAGTTAGCATTCCTATGATCTCGCGGAACGGTCCATAGGGGTCGCCTGTCCCAGTGTGGGCATTGCAGGTGCCACAGGCAGGAATCAGGTCGGCGTGATCGCCGAGGGCCTCTTGTGCCAGGGCCTGGATCAGTGCGGTCTTGCCTGCTCCAGCTTCGCCGGAGACGAGGACGACGTGCCCGTGGCTGCCCAACGCCTGACGCAGGTGACCGTGCAGCCTCGCAAGCTCGCGCTCACGAGCCACGAAGAGTGGCGGCTCGACCTCGGTGCTTTCCACGGGCCCCACACGCTTGCCAGGCGGCAGTGCCAGCAGGCTGACATACCCATCGGTACCAAGCTTGGCATCACGGATGCGGGCGTGGAGCTGGCGCAGTGACGCTGAAGGCTCGGCCTTGAACTCCTGGGCCAGCACAGCTCGGCAGGCCTCGTACTGTGACAGAGCAGCGGCACGCTGTCCGTCGTCTGCCAACAGGTGGATCAGCTGCAGCTGTGCTCCCTCTAGATATGGAGCGAGGTCGACACGCCGGCGGGCGTACGCGATGGCAAGCTCTCGATCTCCTTGAGCATCCAGCCTCTCAACAAGCTGCCCCATCAGGTCCAGCGCCTGCCGCCGTACGCGCTCCCGAGTTGCTGACTCCCAGTCGTCAAAGGCCAGCGCGTCTGTGAGCGAGAAGCCTGCCAGGAGCTCGCCCCGGACGAGATCCGCCGCCGCCATCAGCTCGTCTGTGGACAAATGCCTCACCGAGGCCAACGCCCCTTCAAGCTTCGCCACGTCCAGGCTGTGGTCGCTCGATGTGTTGAACTGGATCGTGTCACGCGTGATGTTCAGGAAAGGTGGAATGGCGTCCCGGTCGCTGATCGCCGTACGCAAGCCCGCCAGCGCACCGCGTAGGTTGGCTCTGGCCGAGCGACCTGGGTAGCCCGGCCAGAGGAGGGTTGCCAGGCTGTCACGCTGATGGATGTGGCGCATCTCCACCGCCAGGTAGGCCAGTAGCGCGCGCTCCTTGTTCGAGCTGAAGCCGCGCACAGCTTCGCCTCCGAGCGTGACTGTGAAGCCACCCAATAGCGCGATCGACAGCTCAGCCACTCGTGTGCTCCCGTGAGCTTCGTACAGGTCCAGGAGGATGGATTCCGGATGGATTATATCCGAGCAACCGATCCGTGTCGATTCTGTCCACACAGTGCAGCTTGACAACTGTGGTCGGGGCGCCTATGATGTGGATGCATCTCCTACGACTTTGGTCGACGTCTCCAACACCGCCGCGGGCTGGCATGACCGTCCCTCAAAGCACTCGCCCGCACTCCAGAACCTCGGCTGCCACTCAGGCCTCCATCTCGGGGTGCTTGTTCTCTGTGTCCTGTATGCGATGGTTTGTCCCCACCGGCGACGGCCGCTGGCGGTCAGCCGAAGGAGGTGTCTAGCGCAAGGAATCGAGCAGGAGCTGTCCGTTTGACCGGTAGTGCGGATCGAGCAGTGTGCGTACACAAGGAACCTGAAGGGGGTGTCGTCGATGTCACCAGATGAGACTTGGGATTGCGAGTCCTGGGCGGGCGGGGGGCAGTGGGTCACCAAGGACCCGCTAGACCTCGAGTGGCTTACCGATGAGCAGAAGCAGCGCATCTATCTGCTCGAACTTGACCATCTGCTGACGCTCTTGCGTCAGCAGGCGACGATGCTTGAGGCCATCAGGGTGATCGTGGCCGAGCCTCTGCCTACCAGCTGAACAGTGGTTCGTGCCAAATGGGGCTCAGACCGGGGCGGGGCGCCGGTGTGGTTGGTGGTCCGGCGCCCCTGCTCACACAGATGACGAGCTCACATGCCGATGTGCTACTGGTTGGCTACGAGCTGCAGGACAACCTGGGCCTGCGGTCGATCGCTGCAACGCTGATCGCCAATGGATACCGGGTGCAGGTCGAGCCCTACGCGCCGGGTGATCCGTCGAGGGTACTCCAGGCGGTTCAGGCCACGAAGCCGGTGCTGATTGGTCTCTCCGTCATCTTTCAGTACACAATCGACGGCCTCGCTGAGTTAGCCGGCGCACTGCGGGAGGCGGGATGTCCCTCCCACATCACGATGGGTGGCCACTTCCCGTCGATGCGTCCGCGTGAGGTGCTCGAGCACATCCCAGCGATCGACTCCGTGGTCTGCTTCGAGGGGGAACTGACAGCGCTGGAGCTGTTGCGGAACATCGACCGGCCTGAGGCCTGGGGGAGAATCAAGGGGCTGGCGTACCGGCGGAAGGGCGAGATATGGCTGACCCCGCCTCGACCGCTGGTGGCTGACCTGGACGACCTGCCGTGGCCAGTCCGTGGTCAGCCGCGACGTCTGAGCCGGGGTGTCAAAGCGGCATCGATCGCGGCTAGTCGTGGCTGCTGGTACGATTGCTCCTTCTGCAGCGTCAGGCAGTTCTACGGCAGTGCTCCTGGCTCACTGCGCCGCAGCCGTTCGCCCACGGCGGTGGTGGACGAGATGTCCGAACTCCATCAGCGAGACGGTGTGCGGTACTTTGTCTTCCAGGACGATGACTTCGCGGCCAAGACACCCAACCAACAGGCCTGGGTCAACGGCTTTCTCGACGAGATGGCGACCCAGTCCCTAGTGGGCAAGGTCGCGTGGCGGATGGCCTGCCGGGCCGATGAGATCGTGGAGCCGATACTGAGGCGCTGCCAAGAGCACGGTCTGGTGCTGGTCTACGTGGGCTTCGACGCTGGCAGCGAAGTCGAGCTTCAGAGGATCAACAAGCGCGCGACTCTAGCCCAGAGCCTAGCCGCTGTTGAGGTCCTGAAGCGGCTTGGTCTAGCCTTCGAGATGGGTTTCATGCTCTTCCACCCGGACAGCAGGCTTGACACAGTCCGGGACAGCTTGGGCTTCCTACGTAGCGTGGCGGACGACGGGTCGTGCTTCATCCTACCCAGCAGGATGCTGCCCTACGCCGGCACGCCCATCGAGCGCCGGTTGCATCGAGAGGGACGGCTTGTCGGTAGCTGGAGTAGGCCGCACTATGCCTTCTTGGATCCTCGACTCGACTGGTACTATAGGTTTACCGAGCGCGTGTTTAGGCACGAGAACACCGATGTGCTGGGACTGGTTAACCGTCTAAGGCATGCGCAGCTAGACCGGGCGTTGGCGGCTGTGCTCGTTGGGGCGCCCTGGGTTGATGCCTACGGCGAAGCACTGGCTAGGCTGACCGCGCAGGTGAACGCCGCGAAGCTGTTCACGCTCGAGCGAGCGTTGGACTTCGTAGCGGAGCGAGACGAAGACGGCATAGCGTCGCATTGGCACTTGCTTGGGCACCTGGCCCGTCGGCAAGGCTCAGTTCACACGCGACAGCACCGCGAGCTCGACGCACTGCTGGCTGAGTTCGCCCCCGAGACCCTGGCTACGTTTAAGGCAGCGGCGCGCTTCGCCGCTGCCTAGCGCCGACGCTCCGCCTGGGCATCCCCTTCTCACTCACTGCCAACCAATCCCCAGTAGTTGATTCTGATCGGCTGCACTCGAGGGGCACGCGCGTTTGACGGGAGGGGCATCAGTGCTATAGTGTCACCTTGTGACAGGAGGCAACTGATCTTGATCCATCCCTACGCCCTCGTCGGATTGTTCCTTCTGGTTGCCGCGATCTTTGGCGTCGCGCCGCAGTTGATAGCCTGGTACCTGAGTCCCAAGAAGCCCAGCCACCGCAAGCTGCAGGCGTATGAGAGCGGCAACCCTACATTCGGTGAGACTTGGATTGAGTTCAAGCCCCAGTATTACCTCTTTGGTCTGGCCTTTGTCGCCTTCGACGTAGAGGCCGCCTTTCTCTTCCCCTGGGCCCTCGCCTACCATCAGCTGGCGCTGTATGCCGTGGTGGAGGCGATCCTCTTTGTTGGCCTGTTGGGCTTCGGCCTGATCTACGTCTGGCGCAAGGGATGGCTGACGTGGATGTGATCGCGGTATTGCAGGAGGCGATCGCGGGCGGCGGCCCGCTCTGGCTACAGGTGCTGCTTCGCGTCGCCGGCGCGTTTGGCATGGCGCTGGTGCCACTGGTGAGCGTGGTCTTTCTGATCTGGGAGTCGCGCAAGGTCATCGCGCGGATGCAGGACCGGCTGGGCCCCACCAACGCGGGGACGCCGGCGGGGCCGTGGGCCATCTTCCAGACGGTGGCGGACGCGATCAAGATCCTCACGAAGGAGCTCATCATCCCCGAGGGCGCCGACAAGGTTGTCTTCATCATCGCCCCGGTGCTGGTGGTAGCGGTGGCCATCGCGATGTGGGCCGTGATCCCATTGGGACCACCGGAGACGGGCTTGCAGGTGGTAGACCTGGAGATCGGCGCCTTCTATGTGGTGGCGATCGGGTCACTGGCTCCGTTCTCGATGATCATGGCGGGCTGGTCTTCGCGCAATAAGTACGCGGATGTGGGCGCGTTTCGCGCCGTCTCGCAGATCATCGGCTATGAGATTCCTCAGATCATGAGCTTGCTCGTGCCGGTGCTGCTGGCGGGGTCGATGTCGCTCCAGGAGATCGTCGCCTCCCAGGACGTGGCCTATGCGATCTCGGTGCCGCTGGTTGCGCTGGTCTACTTTCTGGCGATGCTGGCGGAGGTGGGCAAGCTGCCCTTTGAGCTGGCGGAGGCCGACTCGGAGTTGGTGGCGGGCTACTTCACCGAGTACAGCGGGATGATGTTCGGCGCCTTCTACCTGGGCGAGTTCATCAATGCCTTCACCGGCTCGGTGGTCTTCAGCCTGCTCTTTCTTGGCGGATGGCGTGGGCCCTTTGTCGACGTAGTCCCCTGGCTGGGCCCGGTCTATCTGCTGGTGAAGGCCTTCCTGGTCTTCAACGTGATGAACCTCTTCTGGGCGTCGATGCCACGGCTGCGGATCGATCAGGTGCTGGCCTTCAACTGGAAGGCGCTGGTGCCGATGGGTCTTGTGGTCTTCCTGGTGGTGGCACTGACCGACAAGCTGATGTGGCGCGCGGGCGTGCCCGAGGGGTGGGCGCGGGCCGCAGGGCTGCTGCTGTCGAACGTGGTCGTGGGCGGGGCAACGGCGCTGCTGCTGGTGTGGTACAAGCGCAGGCTGATGCGACGACGAGCGGCGCGGTTTGCCCCTGCGGCGGTGCCGGCGAAGGCCGAGGCGTAGCGTGTCGCTCAGCGTGGTGCTCTTCCTGGTCTTCGCCGTCCTGGCGATAGGCGCGGCGATCCGCGTGGTCTTCTGCCATCGGATCTTTCACGGCGCGATGTGGCTGATCGTCTCGTTCTTTGGCGTGGCCGCGATCTATATGCTGCTGGAGTCGCCGTTCCTGGCGGGCATCCAGCTGTTCATCTATATCGGTGGCGTGGCGGTGCTGACGGTGATCGCGATTATGGTCACCAAGCGGGTGATGGCACCCAACCAGCGAACGCTCAACGACCCCGTCTCTGCCGGCATCGTGGCACTCGCGCTCTTCGGTGTGATGGTGTGGATGATCCTGTCTCTGCCGCTACCGATGGCGCCCACGGCACCCGTGATCGAAGGGGGCCTGGAGCTACTGGGCGCCGCGCTGGTGGACCCACAGGGCTTCCTGCTGCCGTTTGAGGTGGTCTCGGTGATGATGTTGGTCGTGCTGGTGGCGTCGCTGTATCTGGGAAGGGAGCGGTGATGGACCTCCTGGCGACCGTTCCTCTCTCGTGGTATCTGATCCTGGGCGCCGCGCTGTTCTGCATCGGTGTATACGGGGTCCTGGCGAACCGCAACCTGATCGTGATCATGATGGCGATCGAGCTGATGCTGAACGCGGTGGTGCTCAATCTGGCGGCGTTCGCGCGCTTCATGGAGCCGGCGCGCATTCAGGGGAAGGCGTTTGCGATTGTGACGTATGCCACGGCTGCCGCGGAGGCGGCTCTGGGGTTGGCGCTGATTATCTCCATCTGGCGGACGGAGAATACCGTCGCGGTGGAGGAGATCGATCTACTTAAAGGCTAGGGGCTGGAAACTGGAGACTGGGGATTGGGGCAGGACAGGGACGGATTGGTGTAGATGACGACGTTGGGATGGTTGATACCCGTGGGGCCGTTCGCGGCCTTTGCGGCCATAGCGCTAGGGGCACACACATCGAAGCGGCTGAGCAGGACGCTGGCGCTGGTCGGCATCGCGCTGTCAGTGGTGCTGTCGCAGGTGGTCTTCTGGTCGCTGGTGCGGAACCCTGAGACGCGGACGGGGAGCGTGATCCACTGGTTCAGCCAGGGCACGCAGAGTGTGGGACTGGGCATCTTCATTGACCCTACCAATGCTGTGATGCTGGCGATGGTCAGCTTCGTCTGCCTGATGATCTTCATCTACAGCATCGGCTATATGGCGCACGACCCGCGTCAGAGCCGGTTCTTCGCCTACGTATCGCTCTTTGGCGGGGCGATGTTGGGCGCGATGGTGGTGGACAACCTGCTGGCATTCTTCCTCTTCTGGGAGGTGATGGGTACCTGCTCGTATCTGCTCATCGGCTTCTGGTGGGAGAAGCGGTCGGCGGTGAACGCGTCGCTGAAGGCGTTCCTGGTGACCAAGACGGGCGATCTCTTTCTGCTGTTGGGGCTGGTGCTGCTCTATTCGCAGGTGGGCAGCCTGGACTACGCGGATGTCTTCAACCCGGCGACCGTGGGCGCGTTAGCCAGGACACCGATCTTCGGCGCTCAGAGTGTGGCGACGGTGGCGGTGCTGCTTCTCTTCGGTGGGACGATAGGCAAGAGCGCGCAGTTGCCGCTGCACGTGTGGCTGCCGGACGCGATGGAGGGCCCCACACCGGCATCGGCGCTGATCCACGCGGCGACGATGGTCTCGGCCGGTGTCTACCTGATGATCCGCGCTTTCCCGCTGCTGGTGGTGAGCGAGGCAATGCCCATCGTGGCGGGGGTGGGAACGGTGACCGCGGTGGTGGCCGCACTGGTGGCGGTGGCGCAGTCGGATGTGAAACGGGTGCTGGCCTTCTCCACGATCAGCCAGTTGGGCTATATGGTGGCGGCGTTGGGGATGGGTGCCTACGAGGCCGCGCTCTTCCACTTGCTGACGCACGCGTTCTTCAAGTCGCTGCTCTTCATGTCGGCCGGATCGGTGATCCACGGGATGGAGCACGGACATCACCACTCGCCGGGCCACGCGGTCCGTGACGAGGAGGATAAGTCCTTCGATCCGCAGGATATGTGGAAGATGGGCGGCTTGGGGTTCCGCATGCCGGTGACTGCGGTCTCGTTCATGGCCGGCAGCCTGGCGCTCTCGGGCTTCCCGCTGGTGACGGCGGGATTCTGGTCGAAAGACGAGATATTGGCGCACGCCTGGCCCGGTTACGACTGGATCTTCTGGTCCCTGGCAGCCGCGGCACTGCTCACGGCGTTCTACTCAGCCCGGCAGATCTTCCTGGTCTTCTTCAACAAGCCGCGGACGCGAGCCGCGGTTCATGCCCGCGAGAGCGCGGTCGTGATGGTCGTCCCGCTGGCGATCCTGGCTATCTTTGCCATCACGCTGGGGTGGGTGGGTATACCGGAGGACTTCCCCCTTCTGGGCCGCTGGATTCCGGGAGGGTTCGGCCCATTTGTCGACCGGTCGATCGAGTATCTGGAGGCGGCGGGGATGTATCCCCTGGCGCATGTGCCGATCGCGGCGCCGGGGCAGCACGCACCGACGGCGGAGGGCGGGGCGGTGCAGAGCCACCTGCCGCTGCTGGTGGGTGTGGCGGCGTCCTTGGGTGGGTTGTTCCTGGGGTGGTGGGTGTACGGGCGTTGGCCGATCCGCGCGAGCGAGGCCAATAGCGATCCGGTGCGGCTGGCGTTGGGCCGGCTGGAGTTGACGGGTATCCACATTGCTCTGGCTGACCAGTTCGGCATAGATGGGCTGTACCAGCGGCTGGTGGTGCGACCGGCGGTGCGGCTGGCTGAGATCTGCGATGCGTTCGACTCGAAGGTCATCGACTCCCTGGTCGTCGCCTATGCACGGGGCTTCGGATATCAGGGGCCCGGCGAGGCACCCAGGCGGGTCGCCCAGGCCCTTGGTGAGGTCGATGAAAAGCTGATCGACGGGACGGTGGTTGCCTTTGCCAAGGGCTTCGGCCAACACGGGCGGCTAGGTCCGGTGATCGCTGCGGCGGACCGCTCGGTCCTCGACCGGCTGGTCGATGGTGTCGGCGGCATCAGCCGCGGCATCGCGCGGGCCACCCACTGGTTGGACCACGACCTTCTGGACGGCGCAGTGAACGCAATCACGGGCCTGGGACGACTCTCGTCTGGCGGGCTCGGTCTGTTTGACAACGGTGTGGTCGATGGTGTGGTGGAGGCGACCGCCGATGGCGTGGGCCGCTTGGGTAAAGCGGCGCGCCGGGTGCAGAGCGGCCAACTGCCCGACTATCTGTGGAATGCATTTGCTCTCATACTCATGCTCGTGGCAGTGCTGGTCCTGTTCCAGTTTGCCTGAGATCGGAGGACGACATCGATGCTAGCCTACCCGATTCTGAGCATTGCCCTCTTCACGCCCCTACTGGGCGCGTTAGTGATCGGGCTGATCCCCCGGGAGTGGGTCAAGGTGATACGCCCCGTGGGCGTCCTCTTCGCGCTGGTGGCGGCGGTGGCGACGGGCTTCATCTACGTGCAGACGGCCGTGCTGGGGTCGGCCGACATGCAGTTGATGGAGAGCTTCGATTGGATACCGGCGCTGGACCTGTACTACACGCTGGGCGTGGACGGCCTGAGCGCGCCGATGGTCGCGCTGGCGGGTCTGCTCACGCTGCTGGCGCTGTGGTACAGCTCGTTCACGGTGAAGGAGCGGGTGAAGGAGTACTTCATCCTCTTCCTGATGCTGGAGACGGGGATGTTGGGTGTCTTCATGTCGCTGGACATGATCCTCTTCTACGTCTTCTGGGAAGTCGGTCTTGTGCCGATGTTCCTGCTGATCGGGGTGTGGGGCGGACAGCGGCGCGAGTACGCTGCGATCAAGTTCTTTATCTACACGCTGGCGGGCAGCGTCTTTGGGTTGTTGGGTATCCTGGCGATCTATCACGAGACGGGGACCTTCAATATTATGGAGGCCGCCGCGGCGATGCCGTTCGCCAACGATCCCAGGTGGGCGACCATCGTCTTCTGGGCTCTCTTCTGTGCCTTTGCCATCAAGATACCGGTCTTCCCCTTCCACACCTGGCTGCCGGACGCTCACACCGAGGCGCCGACCTCGGGGAGCGTGATCCTGGCGGGTATCCTGCTCAAGCTGGGGAGCTACGGCATGATACGCATCGCGCTGCCGATGTTCCCGGAGAGGTTCTATCATTTCTCGGTGACCGTGCCCATCATCACGGTGATGGCGCTGATGAGCCTGGTGTATGGCGCCCTGGTCTGCATGGCCCAGTGGGACCTCAAGCGGCTCGTGGCCTACTCGTCGGTGGCGCACATGGGCTACGTGACGCTGGGTATCGTCGCCACCGCGGCGACGCTGGGGCTGGCGGGCGGCGAGGAGAGCTTCGTCGACGCAGCGGCGGCCGGGTTGACCGGCGCCGCGATGCAACAGTTCAGTCACGGCGTGGTGACGGGGATGATGTTCTTCCTGGTCGGCATGATCTACGACCGAACGCACACGCGGGATCTGAAGGCCTATGGCGGGCTGGCGAAGGTGATGCCCAGGTACTACGGAATCATGCTGGTGACGGCGTTCGCGTCGCTGGGATTGCCAGGGCTGATCGGCTTCTGGAGTGAGCTCTTTGTCTTCCGCGCGGCGATCCGCACGGTGCCGGTGGCGGCGTTCATCAGTGTGACCGGGATGATCTTCACGGCGGGATACGTGCTGTGGAAGATCGTGCAGTATCTCTTCCTGGGGACTCTTGATGAGGCGAAGTGGGGTGAACTCCAGGATCTGCGGTGGTGGGAGGAGGTGACCCTGTGGCCGCTGGTGATCCTAACGGTTGCCTTTGGGGTGTACCCGGCGCCGGTGGTGGACGCGTTCAACGCGGCGGTGACGCGGCTGGTGCAGGTGTTTGTGCTGAAGTAGAGACTGGGTGCGGTCGCTGAGGGGTCCAGAGGCTTTGCGGAGTCTCTAGTTCCAAGGGAGAGACGTTGGTCGGACTCGAGACGGTAGGGTATCTGATTCCATCGCTGTGCCTGCTGGTGGGGGCACTGGTGATCATGGTGCTAGATCTGGTGGTCAAGCACGAGGTGGTCGTGACGCCGGCGGGCCGCGAGGCGCGCGAGGCGACCATCTTCTGGATGGTCGCCGTGGTCGCCGTTGTCGCGGCCGGCCTGACGAGCCTGGTGCTGCCATCGCCGGGGCCGACGGGATCGGTGCATATCCTGGCGTCGCTGACGTACGACGGGTTCACGGCTTTTGTCTGGCGGCTGATCCTGCTGGCGCTGGCGATGGTGGTGCTGTTGGGTGAGAGCTATCTGCGGCACCGCATCTCCCAGCCTGGCCTCTACTATGCGTGTCTTCTACTCTTTGGGCTGGGCGCACTGCTGCTGGCGTCGGCCTCCAACACGGTGATGCTGCTGCTGGCGCTGGATTTCCTCAGCCTATTGGGGTACATCCTGACCGGTTTTCTCCACTACGATCAACGATCTGCGGAGGCCGCGGTCAAGTACCTGGTCTACGGCAGCGCGATCTCTGCGATGATGGCGTATGGCCTTTCGTGGCTCTACGGTCTGACCGGCACGACCGATTACGCCGTGACGGCGGAGATGATGGCGGGCCGCTTCACGTGGACCGCGGGCCAGGTGATCGCGCCCAGGACGCTCACGCCGATCCTGGTCTTTCTGCTGGCGGGATTCTCCTTCAAGATCGGCTCGGCGCCCTTTCACCAGTGGCTGCCGGACGCCTTTGAGGGCGCGCCGGCGCCGGTGGCCTCGGCGCTGGCGATCGTGCCCAAGGTGGCGGGGTTCGCCGCGCTGGTGCGGGTGACGATGGTGGTGCTGCCGCCGGGGACGTCGCTGGGTGAGATATGGCGATGGCCGTTGGTGGCCTTCCTGGCGGTGGCGGCGATGCTTGCTGGCAACCTGACTGGGCTGTGGCAGGACAACATCAAGCGGCTGATGGCCTACTCGGGAATCGCCCAGGTGGGCTACGCGTTGGTGGGTGTTGCGACGGCCACGGAGCGTGGCCTGAGCGGCCTCTTGCTCTATCTGACGGCGTACACGTTTGCCGAGCTGGGCGTCTTTGCCGCCATCACGGTGATGTCTGACAAGCTGGACCTCGAGGATGTGCAGGACTACCGCGGTCTCTATCACCGGGCCCCGATGCTGGCGACGGTTCTGCTGATTGGCGTTCTCTCGCTCTTTGGGATGCCGGGCACCGGTGGCTTCATGGGCAAGCTGTGGCTGCTGCTGGGCGCGCTGGAGGACGGCCGCTGGTTGCTCCTGGTGATGATGACGATCAACGGAGTGGTCTCCCTCTCGTACTATTGGAAGGTGATCCGCACGACCTTTGTCCACACCGACCATCGGCTGGCCCCGGTGAGCGTGCCTGCCGCGTCGTGGCTGGTGCTGGCGGCGAGCGCCGTGGGCATCATCGGGATTGGCATCTACCCCAACCTGGTCCTGCAATGGGCCGAGAACGCGGTACAGGTCCTCTTTGCGTTCTGACTCGGCGCGCATTCCGTGAGCGCTAATCCCAGGATCGTCCTGGTCCACGACTGGCTGAACCAGTCCGGCGGCGCGGAGCGGGTGCTGGAGCACCTGGTCGGCATGTTCCCCGGAGCCCCCGTCCACACCAGCATATACTGGCGAGAGGGCATGCCCGAGGCCTATCGAGACTGGGATATCCGCACCATGTGGATGGACCGGCTCCCGGGCATCTACCGGCACCACCAGCACTACTTTCCCCTCTACGCCGCGGCCTTCGGCGGGCTCGATCTGTCGGGGTCGGGGGCCGACCTGGTCATCAGCAACAAGAGCGGGTTCTGCCACGCGACACGGACCGGCTCGATTCCCCATCTGTGCTACTGTCTGGCGCCGACGCGCTATGTGTGGCAGTTCGAGTCCTATGCCGCGCGGGAGCGCCTTCCCGGCGTGGTGCGCGCGCTGCTGAGGCCGCTGATCTCTGCTCTGCGGCGATGGGACTGGCGGATGGCGCAGCGGGAGAGCTTGACCTTTGTGGCGATCTCGACGGAGGTGCAGGCTCGGATCCGAGCGTTCTACGGGCGCGAGGCGGAGATCGTCTATCCGCCGGTGGACCTGACGCGGTTCGCGTCCGTGGGGACGGGTGAGGTGGAGGACTATTTCCTGGTGGTCTCGCGGCTGATCCCGTACAAGCGGATCGATCTCGCGGTGCGGGCGTGCACCGAGCTGGGACTGCCGCTGGTGGTGGCAGGAGATGGGCGGGATCGGGCCGCGCTGGAGGCGATGGCGGGGCCGACGGTACGATTCCTGGGCCGGGTAAGCGAGGCGGAGCTGACGCGGCTGATGGCTCGGTGCCGGGCGTTGCTCTTCCCCGGGTTGGAGGACTTCGGGCTGACACCGGTCGAAGCGCAGGCGTCGGGCCGTCCGGCGATCGCGTACCGGGGTGGGGGCGCGCTGGACTCTGTGGTGGCGGGCGAGACGGGCCTGTTCTTCGACGAGGCGACGGTGCCATCGCTGAGCGGCGTGCTGAGTCGGTTTGATGGGATGACCTTCGACCCGGCGGTGTGTCGGGCCAATGCCGCGCGATTTGGGTCGGATCGGTTCGAGATGGAGCTATTGCGCCAGGTGGACCTGGTGACCGGGGGGTGTTGGGGGTCGGACTAGATTGACTTGTGCACCGGGCTCCACGCGAGAGACCCATAGGGTTTTCGGAAACCCTATGGGTCTTGCGCTCGAACCGCCCGTTGACACGGGCGGTGGGCGTGGTATTATGTGCACGGCTAACTATTGACTGGCTAAGCATGTCCTCTCAGGAGCGACCACGGTGGAACTCACAACAATGAGGGCGGTCGACAGGCTGTTGGGGCGCGTCTGCCGGATGCGCCACGCGCGGGCGCACGCGCTGCTGGAGGAGCTAGGGCTCTATCGCGGCCAACCGCCGCTGATGTGGACGTTGGCCAAGGAGCCGGGCCTTTCACAGACAGAGCTGTCGACCCGACTGCACGTTACCCAGGCGACCGTGAGCCGGATGGTGCAGCGCATGGGGAAGGCAGGTATCCTGGAGACCCGCGCCGACGAGGGGGATCAACGGGTCTCCAGGGTCTTCCTGACGACCGAGGGGCTGGCGCTCCACGAGCGTGCCGGCGAGGTGGGCCGGCAGCTGGGGTCCGAGTGCCTACAGGGGTTCGACGAGGCCGAGGTCGCCCAGTTGGAGGCGCTGCTGGAGCGCGTGCATGCGAACCTGGTGACGATCGAGGGCGAACAACGGTGCGAGGCCCCGGCGAATGTGGAGGCCGGGTAGGCCATCGCGGCCAAGTGGTAGCGGAAGGGACACGGAGGGTAGATGAAATCGACACGTAGACTGATGACTTATCTCAAGCCCTATTGGTACTGGGCGCTGCTCGCGCCGTTACTGATGGTGTTGGAGGTGATGATGGACCTCCAGCAGCCGCGCCTGATCCAGACGATCATCGACGAGGGCATTGCCACCGGCAGCCTGGAGTTGGTGCTGGTCACCGGCGCCAGGATGATCGGCGTGGCGTTTATCGGCGCCCTGGCGGGTATGGGGTGTGGCGTTTTCGCGGTGTTGGCTTCGGAGAATTACGGGGCCGATCTGCGAGAGGGGCTGTACCGCAAGGTGCAGAGCCTCTCCTTCGCCAACATGGATCACTTGGAGACCGGCAGCCTGGTGACGCGCTTGACCAACGACGTCACGCAGATGCAGGGGATGATTGGGATGATGCTCCGGATGATGGTGCGCGGCCCGATGTCACTGCTCGGCAGCGTGGTGATGGCGGTGGCGACGGCGCCGCGGCTCTCGCTTCTCTACCTCGTGCTGATTCCCATGGTCCTGACCATCCTGATCACGCTGATCTCGAAGGCCTTCCCCATGTTCCGGAAGGTGCAGGACAAGGTGGACGGCCTGAACACCGTGATGCAGGAGTCGCTCATGGGCGTGCGCGTGGTCAAGGCATTTGTGCGTGGCGAGCACGAGGAAGCGCGCTTCGGCGAGGCCAACGAGGAGCTGCGGGCCCTGGCGGTCAAGGCGGTTCGTCTTGTCTCGATCGGATGGCCACTGATGATGGTCACGGTGAACCTCGGCGTCGCCGCGGTGCTGTGGTTTGGTGGCCAGAGCGTGATCGCGGGCGATATGCAGGTCGGCCAGATCGTGGCCTTTGTGAACTACCTTCTCAGATCGCTCTTCTCGCTGATGATGGTGAGCTTCATGTCGATGAGCTTCTCGAGGGCCGAGGCATCGGCACAGCGCATCAACGAGGTCTTCGATGCGGTGCCCGATGTACAGAGCAAACTTGACGCGCTGCGCCGGTTTGGCGGGGCCGGTGCTGCAACCGGCACGGAGCGCCCGCGCGGCGAGGTCGTCTTCGATCACGTGACCTTTGCCTATGATGGCGAGGAGCACGAGGCCGTGTTGGAGGACGTGAGCTTCACGGCCCAACCCGGCCAGACGGTGGCGATACTGGGTGCGACTGGGGCGGGCAAGTCGACCTTGGTGCACCTGATCCCGCGCTTCTACGATGTGAGTGCGGGCAAGGTGATGGTGGACGGCGTCGATGTGCGCGACCTGGACACGGACGTGCTGCGGCGGAGCGTGGCGGTGGCGTTGCAGGAGCCTGTGCTCTTCAGCGGCACCATCCGCGAGAACATCCGCTACGGGCGGCCCGAGGCCACCCCGGACGACGTGGAGGCAGCAGCCAAGATGGCGCAGGCCCACGACTTCGTTCTGTCGTTCCCCGACGGCTATGACACCGAGCTGGGACAGCGGGGCGTCAACCTGTCCGGCGGTCAGAAGCAACGCGTGGCGATCGCCAGGGCTCTGCTGGTGAATCCTGCCGTGCTGATCCTGGACGACAGCACGAGCTCGGTCGATGTGGAGACCGAGGCGGTGATCCAGGAGGAGCTCGAGCGGTTCATCAAGACCAAGAGCGAGCACCCGCGGACAACTTTCGTGATCGCGCAGCGCATCAGCACCGTGCTCAACGCGGACAAGATCCTTGTGCTAGATGATGGTGGGATCGCGGCGGAGGGGACACATAGGGAGCTGCTGACGTCCAGTCCGATCTACAGAGATATCTACGACTCACAGCTGGGCGCGGGGGTATTGGGCAATGACTAAGCGGGGAGGGAGCGGCGGGAGCCGATCAGGCTCATCCACGACGCGACGGAACGCGCCTCAACGGCGACGTCACGGACCCGGTGGACGCTTCATGCCTACCGAGAAGGCCAAGGATGCAAAGGGCACTCTGCGCAGGCTGGTCGGCTACGTGATGCGGCAGCGCAAGGCACTGACGCTGGTGGTCCTGCTGACCGCGATCGCCACAGCGCTGGGCGTGCTGGGACCTTACCTGCAGGGGCAGGCCATCGATATCTACATGGCCAACGGCGATGTGGCGGGTCTGGGGCGGCTGGTCCTGGCGATGCTCGGCGTCTCGGTGGCTTCGGCGTTCGCCTCGTGGTTGCAGCGGTACGTAATGGCATCGGCGTCGCAGGCCACAATCCGCGATCTGCGCAGGGATCTCTTCGCCAAGATGCAGACGCTGTCTCTGCGGTACTTCGATGGCTACACGCACGGCGAGTTGATGAGCCGCCTGACCAACGACGTCGACAATGTGAGCCGCGTCCTTGGCGAGACGGTCGTTCAGCTGATATCCAGTGTCCTCAGCGTGCTCTTCATCGGCTACATGATGTTTGTCATCAACTGGCGTCTGGCCATCGTCACGATGGTCGTGATCCCGCTGATGGCGGTGATCACGCGCATGCTGGGCAAGCGCACGCGCGCTGGGTTCAAGGCACGACAGGAGCATCTGGGTGACCTAAATGGCATCATCGAGGAGACGGTGACCGGCGGCAAAGTGGTGAAGGCCTACGTGCGCGAGCAGTCTGTGA
>Ga0180435_10002379_pt1 | contig 19234 bp, 18 predicted proteins | sample SS_ome_3_FD_132467 | JGI IMG/M metagenome (GOLD analysis project Ga0180435, IMG submission 132467) | Hypersaline lake sediment archaeal communities from the Salton Sea, California, USA - SS_3_S_1 metaG | ecosystem: Environmental > Aquatic > Non-marine Saline and Alkaline > Hypersaline >...
CCATCGCTATAATGTTCTGCATGGCTTGAGTCTCCTGTGATACCTGTATTGTTTGTCGAAAACACAATATCACAACTCAAGCCTTTTTCAAGAAATCCACAAACTTTGGGACGATACTAAAATATTGGTTTAACCGAATCGTTGCTCAGCGGCGCGAAATCAGATAGACCAGCACTGCCGTCACCACCACGATAACCAATACCTCCCCAGGCCCCAATAGTACCGCTAACATATCCCCAATACTCTCCAAAATCATACCATAGCCTCCATTTCCCCTCATATATAACCTATTACTACAACTATGTCTATCTGTTAACTTTCATGCTATATACCCATCGGGTAGGAGAATTCCTGGCCGGGCCAGATGTAATTGTTTTTCCGAAAAGTAAATACATAATACGAAAACGGAAAAACGCAATCGCGGTGAGTATAAATGAATTTATAAAGGTTCGCTTATATGAAAATAAAAGTACGAATGTACTATCTCCCCTAAACCTTGGGCTCGCTCCTCGGCAAATCCTGCGGAAATCAACTCATCTAGTGCGCAAATAGTGCGCTTCTCCAGAAATCTGATGGCTGAGTCAGTTTCCGGTATATTTTTTTAATGAAAATATATATATTTTATAAAATATTGTTAATAATGATGATATGTCATATTTCCTCCCGTTGCGCCCCCAGATATATCCCCCAATGTCCAATAATTGGCACGTACATTGCATTGAGTTAGCTGTCATAGGACTGACAAGAAAATAATAAATATTACTGTCGCTCGGAGAGTAGCGGTAATTTGTTTACTGAGTGTTCTGATATGTGAGTTATGGAGTATAAACCGAATGTTTTCAACCAACGCCAATTTGGATAAGGATGTCGCAAAAAGCGTTGATGATGTGATACGAGATCTGACCCGGGGGGATATCCCCCAGCGTATCGCCGAAGCAGCTCGGTTGGCCGTAGCCCGGCACATGTTGCAGAAATCTCAGGAAATTCAGTCCGCCGTCGAGGCGGAGAACTCGACGTGCTACCTTTGTGGTAATAATGCGATAGCCGAATCGGAAAAAAATAAAAATTTCGAAACGGTATCGAAAAACCGCTCAGCGTAGCGTAACCAAGCTTAAGGATGAGCTGTTATGTTGTATGGAATGTATCAGTCTGCCGCGGGGGCGCTGGCCAATTGGTATCGATTGGATGTCGAAGCCAATAATATGGCCAACGCCGATACTGTCGGCTTCAAACGCGACCTGGCATTGCTCCAGGCCCGCCCCACCGAGGCTGAACAATCGGGTCTCACCCGGAGTACCTCCGCTTTGCTGGAAGGATTAGGCGGTGGCACTTTTGCCCTGCCTACCTATACCAGTTTCTCTCCCGGTTCCCTGGAATCAACCAAAAATCCTTATGACCTGGCTCTGCCCGGCAAGGGTTTCTTTCAACTGCAAAACGGTTCCCAAATCAATTACACCCGCGACGGTCGCTTTACCCTTAACCGGCAAAACCAGCTTGTTTCGGTATCCAGTCAGTTGCCCGTGCTGAATAACGCCGGGCAATCCATCGTTCTCGATCCCACTTCTAACTTCCAGGTCAACCAGCAGGGGACCATCTCCCAGAATAACACTGCTGTCGCGACCCTTGGAATCGTGGACTTTGAGGATACTCGTAATCTCAAAAAGAATGGACGCAATCTCTTCGTCCCTCAAAATGACGCCCAGCCCCGACCTGTCGATGCCGCCGTAAAACAATTCAGTATCGAATTGTCCGGCGTCGATCCCATGACGGAAATTACCGAACTGATTAAATCTTCACGAATGCTCGAGGCGAACCTGAATATGCTCCGTCTTCAGGACGAAAGTCTCGGCCTGGCCGTATCCAAAGTCGGCAGTGTCGCCTAATGAAATTATTAATCACTCCAGATAGATAAATAGTAACTGATAAAAATGCTGAACAAACGTAAATATACTCATCACGATTGAATTTTCCCGTTTTCATATGATGTATTTACTTATCAGAAAAACAATTACATCTGGCCCTGCCAGGAATTCTCATACCCGATGGGTATAGAAACGGATAACATTTATGGCTATTACCGCATTATATTCCGCCGCCACCGGCATGAAAGCAATGGACACTCAACTGGATGTCGTTGCCAATAATCTCGCTAATGCCAATACCACCGGCTTCAAAGGGCTCCGTGTCAACTTCGAAGACCTTTTCTATGAAGAACGTCGTCAACCCGGCGCTTTAAACAGCTTGGGCCAACGCACCAGTTCCGGTCTCTTTGTCGGCCTGGGCGTCCGCGAATCCAATACCCAGTTCGATCTTAGTGAAGGTTCTCTGGAAAATACCGGCCAACCGCTCGATATCGCTATCAGCGGACAGGGCTTTTTTAAGGTCCGGTCTTTTGACGGTATCGGGGGAGGCGAGGCCTACTCCCGCGCCGGCCACTTCTTCAAAAACAACGAAGGAAATATCGTTCTGGGTACTGGCGACGGACCCCTGCTCGAACCCCAGATCAACATCCCGGAAGGTGCCGACAAAATTACCATCGAATCGGATGGCCGGGTGACCATCCTCGATCAAAATGGCGATACTCAGGAAGTGGGACAAATCGAATTATACCGTTTCAATAATCCCCACGGACTCCGCCTGGAAGGAGGAAACCTCCTCACTGAAACCGAAGCCAGTGGCCCGGCCACCCCCGGCAATCCCAATGATCCCGGCTACGGCGGCCTCGTGCAGGGTTTCCTCGAATCCAGTAACGTCGATCCCGTGCGGGAATTGGTAAAAATGATTCGCACTCAACGAAGCTTTGAATTGAATTCACAGTCCATTAAAACCGCCGACGAAACCATGCAGGTAGTCGGACGCCTGCGTTAATAGGAATGATTACTCTTATAACTAAATTATGTTTGATGAACGCGTAACAAGTAAATATATTGCTTCCGATTGAATTTTCCCGTTTTCGCATTATGAATATACTTAACCAGAAAACAGTTACACTTGGCCCTGCCAGGAATTCTCATACCCGATGGGTATACAGACTCGTGATTCTCCTGGGAATCCTTGTCCTCTCTGCCGGCTCACTTGCCGCCGTGCCGCCCCAGGTCCGTATGAAACGGTCCGCCCGGGTGCAGCCCGGCCCCCTGCGCCTGAATCAGATTGCCGATATAATTTCTTCCTCCGCCTCCATGAAAAAACGTCTCAGCGATATCATCGTTACCGAGTTTTCTTCCGATACGAAAAATCATTCCGTCGATACCAATATCGTTAAACAGGCCCTCCGTCGCGAAAATATCATACCCGCTTCTGTCGATCTTTACGGCGCCGGTAGCTGCCGGATAACCCTTACCAATACCCTCCCGGCTCAAACCGCCAAAGTAACCAAACCGGCACCCCCCTTGCCCAAAACCGAAAAACAAACTACCCTTCCTAAAGGGCCGCCCCCGAAAACACTGTCCGACAGTCTCAAAGAATATGTCGCCCGTTCCCTGGAAATGAAACCATCCCAATTGGTAGTGAAATGGCATTGTAGTGCCCCCAATATCCTCAAACAACCGGCTGATAATAACCGCTTTACCATCAAACCTCGTTCCCATGCTTCCTTGGGCAGGGTTGTTTTTCAGATCGTCGATAAAAATGCCTCTACTGCTAATCAAACACCATCGTCAAAACAAAAAACTCGCCACCTTAAACAAAAACCACTACCTGTTACCGTCCACGGTACTGTGGAATATATCTATCAGGCCGTTGTCGCCGCCCGTTCTCTTCGTTCCGGCCATGTCCTTACCCCTGCCGACGTGAAAACCATGCCCCACCGCATTGATAATATGTCGAAAATGGGTATCACTGATCCGGATTCGGTCATAGGCTTACAGATCACCCGACCCGTCTCCGTTCATCAGGCTTTTAAAACAGGCATGATAAAAAAATTGATTCTCGTTCAGCGCCGGAACCCCGTCGAGGTGCAGGCCGGTAACCGGTGCGTACGTATTCGCCTGCGCGGCATCGCTCAGACCGAAGGCGGTATGGGAGATATCATTACCGTCCGCAACGAAAACAACAAAAATCTATTTTTCGCCCGGGTCACCGGACCCGGAACCGTTACGGTAGAAACGAAAGAAATCCGAACCGAAAAACTTTCGCCCCGTTTGGCTTCTGTAAAAACACAACGACCGGTAAGGGAATAATAATGTCTTTACGATGGTTAATTTTAATCTTTTTGGCTTCGCTCACTTTGCCGAACTCCGCTCCGGCCCGACGCAGCAGCAGTCTGTTTCAGCGTTATAATACCGAATCTCATGGCCGAAAAAATACCGTTTCCACCGGTGATAAATTTCACCTTTCCCAACGCGATCATAACCACAACAACATGGCCACTAAAAGTAATCGATCGGTGTTAAAAGTTTCCTGGACCACCGTCGAAGAACCAAAACCCCGCGACTTCCAGGTCCACGATTTAATCACCGTAATTGTCAACGAAGTCAGTAAACATTCCACCAAAGCCGATTCCAAGACCGAACGTGAATACGAACTGGACCTCAAACTCGAAGACTGGATAAGCTTATCCGGCGGAAACCTTCGGCCCGATCAGCAAAGCCAGGGCAATCCCAAAATAAAATTCTCCGGCAATAGAGATTTCGAGGGTAAAGGAAATATCAAACGCGAAGATACCCTCACCGCCCGTATCCAGGCAGAGATCATCGATGTCCTGCCCAACGGCAATCTGGTCCTCGAAGCCAGCCATTCCGTTGTCACTGATGGAGAAACCACCACCATTAAAATGACCGGTACCTGTCGCAGTAAAGACGTGGGGATTGGTAACTCGATTATGTCTTCCCAGTGTTCCCATTTTAAAATCTGGAAAAAACACACCGGCATGGCCCGGGATAACGTCAAACGGGGCTGGCTCGCCGCCTTCCTCGATCTCATTAATCCGTTGTAATGGGGCAAAATGGAAAGTGATGATGAAAAAAATTCATGACAATTTGTTTCGCTTGCCGCCTGCTCTGGTGAAATTCCTTTGCGCCCTGGCCTTTACCCTGATGGCCGCCGCTCCCGTTGCCGGATTGACTCACATCCGCGATATCGCCCGTCCCCTGGGAGAAAGACCCAACAAGTTAATCGGATGGGGGGTTGTCGTAGGGCTGAACGGCACCGGCGATGGGGATATGCCCATCACTGCCCGTCCCATTGCTTCCATGCTCCAGAAACTCGGCAATCCTCCGGCGAACCTCGCGGAGATCGCCGAATCCAAAAACGCCGCTTTTGTCATGATCTCTGCCGAATTCGGACGCAACGGCGTTCGCAACGGAGATAAAATCGATGTCAAGGTCTCCAGTCTCGGCAAAGCCAAAAGCCTCGCTGGCGGAATTCTCGTCTCTACTCCGCTACGCAGCATCAACGCCGAAGATCAGAACTATTACGCCTGGGCCGAAGGCCCCGTTTCCCTGCCCGATCCCAAACACACAACTTCCGGCATCATCAAAGACGGAGCCGTCGTCGATGCCGATTTCATGATTGATTACCTCAATCAGGACACTAAAACAAAAAATCACTTTTTCGACCTGATTCTTGATGATTCTCCTACTACCTTCCAGACCGCCAAAGCCGTCGCCATGCAAATAGAAGCCTTGTTTACCGCCCCCGGCGCCGGAACAGAGCAAACCTATATTTCCACCGACCGTAATGTTAGACGCGTGGCGGTTGCTCTGGATCCTCGAACGGTACGCGTTGTCGTTCCTCCCAAACAGGTAGAAAACCCCGCCGGTTTCATTGCCAAAGTATTGAATCTTCCCATTGAATTGCCCCATCCTGAAGCCACCATCGTCATTAACGAAAAAACCGGTACCATCGTAATCACCGGCAACGTGGAAATCGCCCCTTGTACCGTTACCGTCAATGGCTTGACCATCCGCATCGTCGATCCCCAGCCCCAGCCGGCTCCCAATCAGCCGATTATCAAAGACTCTCGCTGGTCTAAAATAGACACCACCGGTGAAGGAACCGCCCAGATAAACGAATTAACCGATATCCTCGATCAATTGAATGTCCCTGTCTGGGATCAGATTCATGTTATTAACGACATCGACAAAGCCGGCGCCCTCCGCGCCCGCGTTATCAGACAATAAAATATCTTAGTGAGAAAATATGAACATAAACGCCTTTAACAATACGAATCCCGAGTTGGTCCTCAAGGCCAATGAATTCGTCAACAATGTTTTTTACGGCACCTTGTTACGCGAATTCCGCAATGCCCGCCCCCAGGGTTTAATGAATCAGGGCCCCGGCGCCGGCACTTTCACTCGCCAATTGGATCAGGAATTGATTAAACGAATCTCCTCCCGCGGCGATTCACCCATCGCCCAGGCCCTTATCCGACAGATGACCGGCTCTTCCGAAATTAAAAAAGAACTCGACAAAAACACCCTCAACCCGATGAAAATCCGACAGCATAACCTGACTGATTTTTATAACAGGAAAATAAACAATGGCTGACGCCCTGGAAAATGTAATTCAGGTTTTAAACGAGCAGTTACGCTTCTACCGTGATCTCGCCGCCGTCCTGGAAAACAAACTCGACGCCATGCGACATTACGATGCCACTCGCCTCGAGGCTCTCTCCCAGGCCGAGCAGCGTCTCATCGAAGCCATCAAGCATGTGGAAAAAAAACGCAACGAAGCCGTCCGCCGGGCCACCGGCCATTTGTTGCCTCAGCGACAGGGAGAACTCGCCTCGGCCCGCGAACTGGCCCAGGCCGCGCCGCCGCCTTTTCGCGAAAAACTCTCGGTCCTGGCTTCCCTGCTTCGCGAAGTCGCCGAAAAAGTCCAGAGATTAAACCAAATTGGCGCGCTCGCCACCCAGAAAATCATGGGACACTTTGACCATATTTTTCGGATTATCGCTCAGTCCGGACGCGACATAGGACTTTATGGCCGCGCCGGAAAAAAAACGCTTTTGGAACAAAACCGAATCGTCGATGCCATCGCCTGACGTTGGCGGATTAAAAAAAACGGCCTCAACCGCCGCTCTTAAAAGGTAAATAGAATGTCACTGATAAATGGAGCATTACAGATCGGACGCAGCGCCATAACCGCTTCCCAGGCGGCGATAACCGTCACCGGTAACAACCTCGCCAACGCCGCCACACCCGGTTATTCCCGCCAGAACGTCCATCTCCAGCCCACCCAATATACCGAAGTGGCCCCCGGCAAATACACCGGCACCGGCGTCGCTCTTTCCGATGTCCGGCGTCAGGTGGACGATGCCCTTAACGGACGTATTCGCACCGCCGTCGGAGACTCCGCTTCCTGGCTCGTGCAGCAGCAGACCATGATCCGCGTCGAAGCCGCCTTCAACGAACTTACCGAACAGGACCTTTCCACTCGCCTCAACGCCTTTTTTGGCGCCTGGTCTTCCCTGCAGACCCAGCCCGAAGATATTGCCACCCGTAACGTCGTGCTTCAGGAAGGGCAAAGCCTTACCAATTTTGTCCGCCAGATGCGTTCCGAATTGGACGGTATCCGGCAGGACCTCGACGACCAGGTCCGCTACCAGGTCCAGGAGGCCGATTCGCTTGCTGATCAGATTGCTCAGCTAAACGAACAGATCGTCGTCGCCGAAGCCGGCCGCGCCGGCTCTGCCGCCGCTTTGCGGGACCAACGCGACGAACTCCTCAAACAACTCAGCGAATTGATTAATATCACCACCCGTGAAGTCGATGGCGGGTCCGTAAATGTTTTTATCGGTAACGAACCACTTATCCAGTATTCCGATTGCCGAGGCCTTTCTTATCGTGAGTCGGAAGATGACAGTGGCAATCAGTTGGCTCAGATTATCTTTACCGATAAAAATCAGGCAGTCGATCTCACTGGTGGAAAACTGCAGGGCCTCATTACCGCCCGCGATGACAGACTCGGCACTCTCATCGACGACCTTGATTCCTGGACCCAGGCCATGATTCTGGAAGTTAATAAAATTCATAGCCTGGGGCAGGGACTGGATCGCTTCTCCTCGATCACTTCCACTTATCTGGTCGATGATCCCGATGCTTCCCTGGCCGAAATAAACGACACCAACTTGCCCTGGCAGGTCGATAATGGTGTCTTTTACATCCAGATGTATGATGCCAATGGAGACAAACTCGGCAGCCCGGAAATGATTCAGGTGAAAATCGGTATTGACGGCAACGACACCACCATGAATTCTCTCGCCACCGCCATTAACAGTATCGATAATCTCAACGCCACTGTCAATGACGCCGGCCAGTTATCCATCGATGCCGATTCCGGTTTTACCTTTGGATTTGTCGGACCCGATGACACCGATAATGAAACTAATGTACTCGCGGCTTTGGGTATCAATAATTTTTTCGAAGGGGAAAATGCTTTTGATATTGCCGTCAAAACCGGTCTCACTGCCCGGCAACTCGGTGCCAGTGCCAATGGCCTGACCGGTAATGGAGATATTGCCGGTCGTATCGCCGATCTGACCAACCAGGGCGTAGCATCTCTCAACGGCATCAGTATTTCCCAAAGCTTCGCTGCCATCGTCGCCCAGGTGGCCACCGACAGCAAAGGAACCCAGGATAATTATTCCGCCGCCGATGTCGTCGTCCAAACGCTCCAACTCGAACGGGACAGCATCTCCGGTGTCTCTATTGATGAAGAAGCAATTAAAATGATTACCTTTCAGAGATCTTTTCAGGGAGGCTCACGCTACATCAGCCTTATTAACGAAATGCTCGACGAACTTATCGCTTTAGCTGGATAGGAATGAACCGCGTAAATGACTTGTGATAGGATATATATAAAATGACTTCTGCCGTAAGACCGTCTAATTTTTCACGCGTTAGTATGCAAATGCAGACCAGTCTGCTTCTCAATGGCATACGCAAAAATTCCGTCGATCTTCTCAAGGTGCAGAATCAGCTTACCACCGGGCTGAAACTCTCCCGCCCCAGCGATGGACCCACCGATGCCACTATGGTCATGCATCTCGATAATCTCATCGAACGACAACAGCAATATCTAAGCAATATTAATTATTCGATTGATTTTCTCGATACCACCGATACCGCTCTCAGCCAGACCGTCGACCTGGTCACCCAGGCCCATGAACTCGCCCTTGACAGTATCGGGGCCAACACCGACGATGACGGCCGACGCGCCAACGCCCAGATCATCGATCAGATTATCGAACAGATAGTTACCATAAGTAACTTCACCTCACGAGGTAATTACATCTTCGCCGGACAAAACTCCGATCAGCCTCCTTTTGCCGCTTACGAAAATGGAGTTCTCTTCACTGGTTCCCGCGCTGTTTTGCAGACTCGTGTCGCCGATAACAATATCATTGATTTCTCGGTCGATGGCAACGATACTTTCGGCGCCCTCAGTAGCCAGATACGCGGAATCGCCGATCTTGACCCCGACATTACCAACGATACCCTCGTCTCCGATCTCAACGGCGCTTCCGGACAGGGCGTCCGTCTGGGCTCGGTTGTCATTCGAGATCAGGGAAATGGCACCGCCGATACCATTGACCTCAGTAATTGTGTAACGATTGCGGATGTTATTAATACCATCAACAATAATACTGACAATACCTCCGCCTCCGCCGCCATTGGCGCAGACGGTACCAGTTTACAAATCTTCTCCGTCGTCGGTGGCGCCGACCTGCTCGTCACCGATCTCGGCAGCGGTACCACCGCCCGAGACCTCGGTATCTATGACGCCACCGGGGGAGATGCTTTTGTGTTAGGCCAGGACGTCGATGCTCGCCTTACGCCCAATACGCCCCTTACGGCGCTAAAGGGCGGGGCGGGCATCGATACTAATTCCGGCCTCCATATCACCAACAGCCTTATACCCGATATCGGCCCTCTCGATATCTCCAACGCCCAAACCCTCGGCGATATCATTAACATTATCAATCAGGCCGGCATTGGTGTCCACGCCGAACTCAACGACGATTCGACCGGAATTAACGTCGTCAATCAACTTAGCGGCTCACAGATGTCCGTCGGTGAAAATGGCGGCACCACCGCCTCCGATCTCGGCATCCGCTCTCTGACCTCTTCAACCCTGCTGGCCGAACTTAACGGCGGCAACGGAGTCGCCACCACCAACGATGACGGTGACGGCATCATCCGTATTACCGATCGCCAGGGCACCTCCTACGACGTCAATCTCAGCTCCGCTACTACCATCCAGGACGTCATCGATTTAATCAATACCGCCACCGGCGGCAACGTTACCGCCGCCCTTACCGCCACCGGCAATGGCATCGAACTAACCAATACTGTCGGCGGCGCCGGCAGCCTCAGCGTTACCACTGTCAGCGAAAATGGCTTTTTCGTCGCCGAACAGTTGGGACTCGAACAATCCGTCGCTTCCGATAACCTCACCGGCGTCGATGTCAATCCCGTTATGCCCGATGGCTTGTTCTCGCACCTGATCGCCCTCCGCGACGCCATGCTCAATAACGACGATGCCGCCATTGCCGCCGCCGATGTCGCCCTGGAAATAGACCGCAAAAATCTCAGCCGTGTTCATGGAATCGTCGGCGCCCAGACCCGCGCCATCGAAGACCGACAACTGCATATGGAAGATAATATCCTCGCTTCGGAAACCCTCCGCTCCGGTATCCGTGATATCGACTTCAGCGAGGCAATTACCCGATACCAGAATATTTATACCGCTTTACAGGCCAATATGATGACCGGAGGCCAACTGTCGAATATGTCCTTATTGGATTTCTTAACCTAGATAATGATAAAATGAAAACTGTTTTATATGTCCCCTATAATTAGATCGGACAAGGAGGTTTTATAACATGCAGGTCAATACCAAACGTTTTGGCCGGATCGAGGTCGATCAGGATCGAATCATAGTGTTTCCCGAGGGGATACTCGGTTTCCCCGATTGTCGGGAATATGCTCTGGTCCAGACAAACAACGAAGGTAACTTCTTCTGGTTGCAGTCCGTCCAGAGGCCGGAACTGGCCTTTGTCGTCTGCGATCCGCTCTTGTTTGTGCCGGACTACCAGGTCCCCGCCAAGACCGAAGATCTGGAAAAAATCAAACTCCGAACTATGGAGGATGTCCAGGTGATGATTATCGTCAACAAGGTCGATAGAACCTTGACCGGTAACCTCCAGGGCCCTTTGGTTATCAATGTCGGCAACCATCAGGGAAGACAACTCGTCCTCTCGGAGAAAAAGTACAGCACCAGACACCCTTTGATCAAGTTGGAACCTGTACCCGAAAAAGTATGCAAAACCGCTTAGCGGCTTTGATGTGACGGACTCGGACCGGATGCTTCTCGAATTCCGGTCGGATAGTTCGAACCGCGTTGGATCAAAATGATGATGTGGTAAAAACAGTTCGCAGGGATGTGAACATATATGATACCAACCCTCTGGGTAAGGAGCCGAGGATGCTGGTTCTTAGCAGACAGAAAAATCAGACAATTATGATCGGTGACGATGTCGAAATCACCGTTGTGGATATTCGAGGAGATAAGGTCAGACTCGGCATTACCGCCCCGTCCAGAATACCTGTCCATCGAAAAGAAGTCTATGAAGCCATTCAGCAGGAAAACGAACAGGCCGCCAATATAGATCTGAAAGACTTAACGGATCTGCCCCGGAAAACGCCTGATAATGATAAAAACAGTAATGATAAAAAATAAATGGAATTTCTTAATCTACCTGCCTTACCTCACGCAGGCACCACCGGATCAGGATGATAAAAAACCGGTGACTAGGCAAGAAGCCTCCGCGAAATCGCGGTATATGATCATGGAGGATTTATTATGACTACAATTAATACCAATGTATCAGCTTTATCAGCTCAAACTCATTTAGCTCGCTCCACCCGGGAAATGAACTCTACCCTGCAAAGGCTCAGCAGCGGACTGCGCATCAACCGTGGCGCCGACGACCCCGCCGGACTGATCGCCTCGGAAACTCTACGCTCGGAAATGGCCAGCATCGCCAAAGCCATCAACAATTCCGAACGAGCATCCAATGTCATCGCTACCGCCGAGGGTTCTCTCGCCGAGGTCTCTGCCCTGCTGATTAACATTAAGGAACTTACCGTCGAAGCCGCCAACGAAGGCGCTCTCAGTAAAGATGAAATCGAAGCCAATCAGCTTCAGGTGGATTCCGCCATTGATAGCATCACCCGCATTGCCAACGCCACCACCTTTGCCGGACTCCATCTGCTCAACGGCAACCTCTCTTATAATACCAGTAGCGTCTCCACCTCCGCCGTCAAAGGCCTCGATATCTACGGCGCCCAGCTTGGTACCCAGTCATATCTCCCCGTCAAAATATCCGGCGTGCTCTCCGCTCAAAGGGGTGCCTTGCAGTTTCGACAAAGCTCTATCGCCCAATCCGTAACTCTGGAAATCGCCTCCCGCAATGGCGTCGAAGTCTTCAATTTCGTCTCCGGATACCGCTCTTCCAGCATTGTCTCCGCCATTAACGCCGTCACCGCGGCCACCGGCGTATCCGCCTTGTTTATTAATTCCGCCAATCGAACCTCAGGCGTGACTTTCCGCAGTATCGATTACGGCAGTGACGCCTTTGTCTCTGTCCGGGCCTTACCCAGCAGCTCCGGAAGCTTCACCGTCGTCGATACCGCCGGAAGTACAAAACAGCGTGATGTCGGCCGCGATGTCGTCGCCATCGTCAATGGCGCCACCACCGTCGGCACCGGACAGGAAATCATCCTTAACACCACTGCCCTCGATATGAGATTGAAGCTCGATGCCCAGTTCGGCGCCGGCAATACCTCGAACTTTACCGTTACCGGCGGCGGCGCTATGTTCCAGCTCGGACCCCATATCAATTCCTCCGAACAGACCAGCATCGGCGTCAACTCCGTCGTCGCCAGTAATCTCGGCACCAATGAACTGGGTTACCTCAACGAAGTCGCCACCGGAGGCTCCGCTTCCCTCGTCGGTAGCAATACCAGTCAGGCCGCCTTGATCATCGAAGAGGCCATCCAGCAGGTCGCCATCCTGCGCGGACGACTCGGGGCTTTTGAGAAAAACACACTCGATACCAATATGAACGCGCTACGCATTACCCTGGAAAATGTCACCGCTTCCGAATCCGCCATTCGGGATGCCGATTTCGCTATGGAAACTTCCAGACTAACCCGTTCACAAATTCTGGTAAATGCGGGAACCTCCGTCCTGGCCATGGCCAACCAGACACCGCAGTCCGTCCTGGCACTCTTACAATAATGACCGATAACCGAAAACTTGTGAAATATCCGTAATATAAGGAAAATAGATTGATTTCCCGACTCGCCTCGGGCAGAAGAATATCCAGCATAAGCTGGTAAATATATAACGCATTATAATTTCGTCGCGTGTGACCGGCTTTCCTGGGGAAACCATCGTCCTTGGTTTTCTGTTACCCGTGTGACACTTTGATTCTCCGTGACAAGGCACAACCTTCCCGTTGTGCCTTATTTCTTTCTCTTCTATACTCATAACCTTCTCGCATCTGTAATTAATTTCCCTCTTCTCCGGCACTTCCCTTACTCTGTCTGTATTCTTTTTTATAGGACCTCTGAACGGAAAAAATAAAAAATCCGTTTTACTTTTGTTAAAAATTCTTTGTTGTGACTTGTTGTGACCATCCTTCGCGTCCTATAAAGTTCTTCACCTTTAATTATCTAAAGTCACCCTTGTTGCGGTGACGATGAGTGACCTGCAGAAACAATTATCCTTATTCTGAGCACGGTGATGCTGATCGATAAAATTCATTGCTGCCTGATTGGGAATAAGGAGGAAAAAGCCTATGATAAAATTGTAAGCATTCAGGACGGCCGCAGAACCGTTCTTATTGCTGTAAGAAATCTGAAACAGTTATACACTTGTTTTGTATGGCAGAATTAACACCCTGGTGTTTATGACTGTGGCTCATCAAAGGCGGATTATATTACTCCCTTATGGGACTTTCTTCTGTCCGTCAACTAACGCCCAGCAAGGCAAACGTCATAAATACCTAAAACACCCTAGGAGGTATAAAAGATGAGCAGAATTAATACTAATGTAACCGCTTTAATTGGCTCCCGTATCTTGACTGACAATACGGTTGGCCTGAACAAGTCTCTGGAAAGATTAAGCACTGGCCTTCGCATCAATCGTGGTGCCGACGACCCGGCCGGCCTGATCGCTTCCGAAAACCTCAGAAAACAGATCAAAGGTACCGAAACCGCGATCAAAAATGCCGAAAGAGCCAACAACATTATCGGCACCGCCGAAGGTGGCCTCAGCGAAATCAGCAACATGCTGGTCGAACTGCAGGGCTTGCTCGGTGAAGTGGCCAACACCGGCGGGATGAGTTCCGACGAAATCGATGCTAATCAGCTCCAGGTGGATTCAATTCTCAATAGCATTGATCGAATCTCCAACGCCACCGAATTTGAAGGCATGAAACTTCTCAACGGCAGCAAGGCTTACACCACCAGTGCCGTCAGTTCGACCTATATCGCCGAACTGACCGTCAACGCGGCCAAACTCATCGACGGGGCTACCATGCAGGTCGATGTCGCTCGTACCAGTGCCGCCGATACCGGCAAGGCCTTCCTCAGCGGTGCCAACCTGTCCACCGCTGCCATGACCATCCAGATCGGTAGCGGACGTGGTACCACCGAACTGACCTTTGCCGCTGCGACCACACGGGCCAATGTCCAGACCAGTATCAACGCTGTCAGGGAAGTAACCGGTATCTCCGCTTATACTTCCGCCGGCGCCATCGTGCTCCGCAGTATAGATTTTGGCTCCGATTCCTATGTCTCCGTCGAAATCCTCAGCGGCCAGGATGACGGTACTAATGATACTTTTGTCCTCAATGACGATAATACCAACAATGAATCCAGCGTCAAAGATTATGGCGTGGACGTAAGGGCCACCGTCAATGGTACTTCCGCCACTGGTGAGGGTAAAAAACTTACCATCCGTACTTCCATGCTCGACGCCGAAATTGAACTGGAAGGTACCCCCGCTCTCTCCGGCACCGATTGGAGTACCACCTATGGTATCACCGCCGGGGGCGCCGACTTCGCCTTGGGTGCCCTTGTCGATGCCATCGGACTGGAATCCATTGGCATACAAAACGTCGCCACCACCGCTCTGGGTGATCCTACCAATGGATATCTCAATACCCTTAAGAGCGGCGGTACTAATTCCATGAGCAGTACCAACCTTTATACCGCTCAGGAAATCGTCAGCTCCGCTATCAAGGATATTTCCAAGATGCGCGGCCGACTCGGTTCGTTCCAGAAAAACACCCTGGAAACAACCATTAACTCCCTGAAGATTACCAATGAAAATCTGTACTCCGCCGAGTCGGCAATCCGCGATACCGACTTCGCTACCGAAACGTCAAATATGACACGGGCACAGATTCTGGTTCAGTCTGCTACCAGCGTGTTGGCGCAGGCGAACTTCTCTCCGCAAAATGTCTTATCCTTGCTGGGATAGTTTGGCGAATTCTTTCTGGTTGGACGGGCTCCTGTTTGACATGCCTCAAAACGTGTCAAACAGGACCCGACTTTACCAGCTGCTATAGACCTCTTTCTTCGTTTACCGGTTTATCAATTCCTCCCTGATACCGGTATGTTTGTTTATATCGGACATCTACGCTTCTATTTCAGATAACCATCCCCACACCGCTCCCTCAGCTCGGCCCCAACGCCGCCCAGAAATCCCGTCATCGCAAACGCAGCGAAGCAATCCTAACCTTCACATTTTGGATAACCATCCCCCATATCATTCCATCGGTCAAGCCCCCTTTTTAAAACCCAGTTAAAAGTAAAGAACAAACATTATCATATAACCGTTCCATAAGGCCTGCCCTAAAAGTCCGGGCAAGGAAAACCCAGCTCGTTTACATTTCTCAACCGGGTAAAAAAATATTTCGCCAAAATCGTTATGTTTTTTTTATTTTTTACCGGCACCCGTATGTTATAGGACCTGAACTTTCCAATTCCCCAATCCAGATATAAAAACCGGGCTTGTTGTCAATGTATATCCTTTAATAATATAAAGTTAAAGAGATTCAGCTCCGGGTCTCTTTTCTCTGTTCGTTACTACCTCTTTTTTTTGCGAAAGTCCTATAAGACAAAGCAAAAAAATATTATCGCCCTTACTAAAGTTTTTACGTCCGGTATGACGAAAGTCTCAAAGCAACGAACGTTGGTAAAACGATAAGACAATTCCGGGTTGCTTATCTTTGTCAACTTGGTTGCCGGAGTCATAAACAGACTCATGGACGAGCGCTGATTCAGGATCGGCAAAGTAATTTACTCTCCGAACCTGAAACAGACGTGAAAGGGATTTTGCAACGGAGTTGCTACTCTTTTCACCTTATCAAAACACTGTTCTGGTGCTCTGGCCGGCATAAATGCCTGGGTATGTCTGCGAGCAAAGCTCGCCGCTACTGTTTCTTATGCAATACATGCACCCGGCGGATTCAGCCGTACCCAGTACTAGTGCTCCCGCCCGTTTGGGCCGTATAACACTTGACCGAATATTTTCGGTTGGATGTTGTCGTGAGGTGGAACCCCGCAGCACATCTTTATATATCTGTTTCCTATTGGTAAAAATCGAATAACTACTGAAGACGAAGACCGATCCAGCCAGGTCAGTGTAGCCAATGGCGGCACAGGACGGCGAAATTTATTTCGCGCCGCCGGCGGAACTCATTACTTGGGTAAGTCACTTGCTTGTTTGGATCCGTCCGGATCCGTACAGACCGGTCCAGGACGCTATGAAGGTTACGGTCTGACACTACTCGCAGGCGAAACGTGAACGCTTGCCTTGTCACGGAGGATCTACAAAATGTCACGTATTAACACTAACATTGCTTCAATGAATGCGATCAACAAACTGGTCGCCAACAACAATGATTTAGGCACTCGATTGCAGAGACTCTCTTCGGGTCTCCGAATCAACACCGGTAAGGATGACCCCGCCGGATTGATCGCTTCCGAAAATCTGCGCTCCGAAATGGCCGGGCTGCAGTCGGGAATCGATAATTCCATCCGTGCCTCCAATGTCATCGCCACCGCCGAAGGGGCTTTGAATGAAATCTCCGCCCTCCTTGTTGATATCAAAGGACTGTTGGTCAATACCGCCAATAGCGGCGCCTTGTCTTCCGAGGAAATCGATGCCAATCAGTTGCAGGTGGATTCCGCTATTAACAGCATTAGTCGGATTGCCAACTCCACTGAATTTGAGGGCATGAAACTTCTCAATGGCAACAAGGACTATACCACCAGTTCCTTAAGCTCCACTTATATCGGCGAATTGAGTGTCAACAACGCCAAACTCATCGATGGCGCTACTATGCAGGTCGATGTCACCCGTGTCAGTGCCGCCGATACCGGCTTAGCGTTCCTCAGTGGGGCTAATCTCTCTACTGCGGCTATGACCATCCAGATCGGTAGTGGCCGGGGTACCACCGAACTTACTTTTGCCGCCGCCGCGACCCGCGCCAATGTCCAGACCAGTATTAACGCCGTCAAGGAAATCACCGGAGTCTCCGCGTTTACTTCCGCCGGCGCTATCGTACTCCGCAGTCGGGACTTCGGCTCCAGTTCCTATGTCTCGGTCGAAATACTCAGCGGACAGGATGATGGTACTAACGACACCTTTGTTCTCAACACCGATAACGCCAGCAACGATTCCAGTATCAAAGATTATGGCGTCAATGTCATCGCCAATGTCAATGGAACCCAGGCAACCGGGGACGGTAAAAAACTCACCATCAGAACCTCCATGCTCGACGCGGAAATGGATTTGGATGGCACCGCCGCTCTCTCCGGGACCGACTGGAGTACGACCTACGGCATAACCGGTGGCGGCGCCGATTTCGCTATCGGATCTCGCGTCGATGCCATCGGCATGGAATCGGTCGGCATTATGAATGTCGCTCCCAGCCAGCTGGGTAATGCCACCGATGGTTATCTCAATACCCTTAAAAGCGGAATGACCAACGAACTCAAGGGCGATAACCTTTATACCGCCCAGAGAATCGTGGATGATGCCATTAAAGATATCAGTACCTTAAGAGGACGGTTGGGCGCTTTCCAGAAAAATGTCCTTGAAACTAATGTCAACAGTCTCAGGATATCTCTGGAAAATGTCACCGCTTCTGAGTCAGCCATCCGCGATGCTGACTTCGCCGCCGAGACTGCTGCTCTGACCAGGGCACAAATTCTCGTCCAGGCTAATACGTCGATATTGTCTTTGGCCAATAGTTCGCCTCAGAGCGTCCTGGCGCTGCTCGGCTAAGTCGGTTCCTGAGAGGCCCTCAAGAGCCGACTATGCATGTTCCGGGCTCCAATCTCCGTGGCGGTTGGTTCTGCTTATGGGATTTCTCAGGGAAAAACTGATGCCTTGCAGTGAACCTTAAGGATTTGGTTCGCAAGGCCATGCGGATCGAGTCCACCACCGAGCCGGGCAGTTTAATTGCGGAGCTCGATAATTATTCTGCTCGTTTGCTCGGTCGGATTAGAGTTCTGTTAATCCAGAACTCTCGAGAGGCCCGGGCCTCCGGTAGAGTGCCACAGATCACCCTGCCGAGAGGCCCTGGCCATTTTTATACTTTCGACCGCCCTCCCCCAAAATCTTTAATTTCCTCCTCTTCTCACCTCTTTCATCCTCCGATAACGATCACAAATCCACATCTCCCGATCCCAAACACCCCGCACCCTGCCACCCCAGCCTCCAATTGCAACCCCCTCCCCCTCTATCACCCCGCCACCCCACTGTCACCCCGGCACAGGCCGGGGTCCATCTTCCTCTTATAACATTTCCCTCTGCCGTGAATCAGAAAAAATCAGCTTGTCATTCTCGGCAAAACAGGTTGGGCTGGCGGGCAAATTGGGGCAGCGGGGGGGCAATTTCCCGCCAGGGGGCCCCGAACTGTTTTGCCGAGATTAAAATAGTATTGTATGCTGCCCACAAATTATTCCGAAGACCTTCTTCTTTATTGTAAAACCAAAAACCTTATACTTCAGAGCCAGAGCCGAGGTTTTTATTCTTATCACGATTGAGTTTTCCCGTTTTCGTGTTATATATTTACTTATCAAAAAAACAATTACATCTGGCCCTGCCGGGAATTCTCATACCCGATGGATATAAATTTAAAATCCGTGTAATCTGTGCAATCCGTGGTTCCAATTCTTAATAATCCCGTTGCGTTAAATTGTGACAG
>Ga0180435_10002381_pt1 | contig 19226 bp, 18 predicted proteins | sample SS_ome_3_FD_132467 | JGI IMG/M metagenome (GOLD analysis project Ga0180435, IMG submission 132467) | Hypersaline lake sediment archaeal communities from the Salton Sea, California, USA - SS_3_S_1 metaG | ecosystem: Environmental > Aquatic > Non-marine Saline and Alkaline > Hypersaline >...
TGAAGCGTTCCGCCGCGTTTGATGCGGAGACGCGTTTGCTGATGCTCATCCTGATCCCAGAGCAGTAGACAGTTCTCCAGTACCAATGTTCCGAAGATCTCGATGTCTGCACTCCGTTGTGGCCGAATCCAGATGATGCTGTTGGTGATCGTCGTGCTCCGCCCAGCCCGGACTGCGAACGTATCGTCCCAGACGATCTGCTCACGTGGATCCCCAGGTTGATGCGTGTAGCCGTTGGTTCGCGTGCTCCAGATCGGCATGTCCGGCTCAGAGCCGTCTATCCAGCAGAAGACGCAATCACCCTCGTAGGAGGATCTCTCGATACCCAACACCATGCTGCAGCAAGCTGTCATTAGAAGTGTGGCAAAGAGCAGCGAAGTGATCGTCTTCATGCTCCATTCTAACGCAACTGGCCTCTGAGATGCCCTACGAAAGTGAAGAGCTAGAGGCAGGCCAAGATCTAGGCGCTGTCTGATTCGAAGCCGCCCTTTGAATCGCCGAGGGCCGTGCCTTGCGCATGAGTGTTTGACAAAGTCGGCGCATCGTGCTATAAAGCAAACGTTTGCGCAAACCTTTGCGCAAACGTTTGCAGCAGATGGACAGCTCTTCATCACTCAGGGGGATGAATGGCAACAATGCGGGAAGTCGCTCAGCACGCAGACGTCTCTGTTACGACGGTATCTCACGTATTGAACGGTACACGATTTGTCTCAGATGGCCTCGCGTCGCGAGTGAGGAACGCAATCGCTGAACTCAACTATCAACCTGATCGACGCGCACGAAGCCTACGCAAGGGAAGCTCCGAGACGATCGCAGTCATCGTGTCCGATATTGGCAACACGTTCTTCTCAGCACTCTTCCGCGGAATCGAGGATCGCCTTCTTGAGAGCGGCTACAACGTTCTTCTCAGCAACACAGGAGAAGACGCCGATGCCGAGGAACGAAACCTCTCGATGATGCTGGAGCAGAGAGTAGATGGCTTTGTTGTCGCCCCGACCAAGGCGGGTGCCAAGAACCTAGCAGCGCTTGTCAGTGATGACGTCCCACTTGTTGTCGTGGACCGCCCGCTTGAACTGCCAGTCGATCAAGTCTACTCCAACAACGAACAGGGGAGTTACGATGCTGTAAGGCACCTCATTGCTTTCGGGCATCGTCACATCGGAACAATCGTTGAGATCGAAGGCATACGAACGTTTGATGATCGACTCCAGGGTTGGCGTCGTGCGATGAACGAGCAGGGCTACGAGGTGCCAGAGAGTTTCGTTCAGCAGGCAGGATTGGAAATCGAGGGAGCGGTCAATGCAACCCTTCGACTCCTCGAGAAGCATCCCGAAGTCACAGCCATCTTCAGCTCTAACAACTTGATGACGCTTGGCGTCTTGCAGCACCTGCGGGAAGTCGGGCTGCACTACCCTAATGATTTGTCAATCGTTGGATTCGATGACCCTCCCTGGGCGAGCGCAATCCATCCCTCCTTAACCTCCGTGGCACAAGTGCCATTTGAAATGGGCTATCGTGCTGCAGAGATGCTCGTTCGCCGGTTGGAGGGGCACGGCGGCGAACCAGAGCGGCTTTGTTTGGATTGCAAGCTCATCACTCGGGAGTCCGTTTATCGGCTGGGGAATGATCTCAGCATGGAGGGCGATCCGGAGAGATGATAGGTTGTTCTTGGGAGAGGACGCTCATGGAGATCAAGCTGCACACAATGGTGCCGCACAAATCTGATGATCAGAAGCTACAGGGGATGCTGTCACGAGCGGAGACGGACAGCTTCAGAGGCAGGATGGCATCCCCTGTTGGACAGCTGATGAACACACGAACTCAAGACAAGCCTCACAGCGGATCTCCCAATGCGGGGGTCGAGGTAGATCTCTCCACAGATCAGATACTCGATTCGCTCTGTCTGAATGCGACGTGTTCATATCGGGAGGAGTTGGGCACCTCAGGTTGCTGAGTGGGGACAGAGGTGGTCTGAGAACAGCCACTCAGGGAGTCTAGTAGCAACGAGTTTTCGTACCACAGGAGGTAACGTTGAAGAAGCTACTCGCAGTTGCACTAATGGTAGCCATGTTGGGCATCGGCGCTTTCGCCGCTGAAACAATCAAGATTGGTGTCTCCATTCCCACGGCCGACCACGGCTGGACGGGCGGCATCAACTACTGGGCGCAGGTTGCGATTGACGACTGGAAAGCCCAGGATGCTGACGTCGAGTTCTTTCTTGTCACAGCCGCGAATCCTGCGGAGCAGATCTCGCAGGTCGAAGACCTCATGGTGAAGGGCATCGATGCGCTCGTCATTCTTGCGCATGACTCCGCCCCGCTGACCCCGATCGTGAAGGAAGCTGCCGAAGCAGGCATCTTCATCGTATCGGTCGACCGCGGCCTGACCGAACCGGTTGAGGACATCTACATTGCTGGCGACAACCCCGGACTGGGACGCGTCTCCGCCGAGTGGATGGCAGAAGCGATGAACTACGAGGGTAAGCTCGTTGTCCTCGAGGGAATCCCGTGCGTGATCAATACCGAGCGCGTCGAAGCCTTCAATGCGGTCATGGAGAAGTACCCGAACATCGAGATTCTTGATTCTCAGCCCGCTTACTGGCAGGCCGAGAAAGGTCTTGAGGTTATGGAGAACTACCTCCAGCGATTCCCCGAGATCGACGCTGTCTGGGCGCAGGATGATGACATCATGCAGGGAGTCCTGCAGGCGATCGATGAAGCCGGGCGCACGGACATCCACACCGTTCTCGGAGGTGCTGGTGCGAAGTGGGCCATCAAGATGCTGATTGATGGTCATGACCTTGTTCGAGCGAACGTGACCTATCCGCCGAACATGATTGCCACGGGCGTCAGCGCCGCTGTCATGTCCCTGCGGCACACGTCACTGAACGGCTTCTATCAGCCCGCATTCCCGTCCAAGGTTATCTTGGCGGCTGAGCTGGTAACGCCTGAAAACGCAGAGGAATACTACGAGCCGGATTCCATTTTCTAGGACACTCGCTCTATGGTTGGGCGGCGGCTTCGTCGCCGCCCAGCTTCTTTGACTGTGAACTTCGACGAGAGGATGCTCAGCAGATGACGGAAACGCTGGTTCGAACTGAATCGCTTGCCAAGGACTTCTCTGGTGTGTATGTCCTGAACGATATTAACGTCGAGATCCTGAAGGGCGAGATCTTCGGCATCATTGGCGAAAACGGTGCGGGGAAATCGACTTTCATCAAGCTTCTGAATGGCACACACTTGCCGAGTGATGGACGGATTCTCTTTGACGGTGAGGAGGTCCATCTCAGCCCTACCGTCTCCAAGCGGATAGGCATCTCAACGATTCCTCAGGAGTTCAATCTTGTCAGCCATCTCAAAGCCTATGAGAACATCTTTCTTGGGCAGGAGTTCCGCCGCCAGTTGGGGTTGCTCGACAGGAAGAGAATGCGTCGAAGAGCAAGCGAACTGATGGAGCAGCTGCAGGCGGACGTGGTGCCTGATGCAGAAGTGAATGATCTGAGCGTGGCGGAGAAGCAGATGGTCGAAATCGCGAAGGCGGTGGCTTTCAACTCTCGTCTGCTCATCATGGATGAGCCCACAACGGTACTGACACCAATTGAGATTGGCGTATTGTTTGAGCTCATGCGGCGGCTGAAGGAGCAGGGCGTCACCATCATCTATATCTCTCACAAGCTAAAGGAAGTGCAGCAGATCTGCGATCGAGTAATGGTCTTACGAGACGGCGACTTTATCAGTCTGGATCCGGTAGAGAATCTGGATGAACATGAAATGGCCAATCGAATGGTCGGCCGCGAGATGACGCAGATCTTTCCTGAGAAGGCCTGCCCGGGAGAGGAGATCGCGCTTGAGGTCGAAAACCTATCCGTCCCGGGCCTTCTTCACTCTGTCAGCTTCTCGTTGCGAAAAGGTGAGATCCTCGGGTTCGCTGGTCTTGGTGGATCGGGAAGAACGGAGCTATCAGAGACCATTGTAGGCATCCGGAAGAAGAGCGAGGGCGTGATTCGGATACACGGATCTGAGTGCGACATCCGTTCTCCTAGTGACGCGATTGCTCACCGCATTGCCTACTTGCCGGAGGATCGACAGGGAGCTGGTATCCTGACATCGTTTGATGTGACCAGCAACATCACGCTGTCGTCGCTCAAGCAGTATGCCAGACTGCTGATCAACAGGAGGAAAGAACAGCAGAAGGCTCGCACGTATGTTGACTCCTTTGATATCAAGACTACTTCACTCCGGACGCGGCTAGAGTTCCTGAGTGGAGGCAACCAGCAGAAGGTGTCGCTTGCGAAGAGTCTGGATACGGATCCATCGATCTTCATCTTTGACGAACCCACGCGAGGGATCGACATCAACGCGAAGATGCAAATCTTTAGGTTCATCAGAGCGCTCGTAGATGAGGGCATCTCGTGCATCTTCATTTCGTCCGAACTGGAGGAAGTGATTGGTGTTTGTAGCCGGGTACTCGTGATGCGAGAAGGTCGTATCGCAGGCACACTAGAAGACGAGCAGATCACGGAAGAGGAGATTATGAAGTTGGCCACTGGGGTCATCGAGGGAGGACCGCAAACATGAAGCTCCTGGAGCAAGTCCGTTCATCTGGACTGGGAGAGTTGGCGAAGAAGATTGAGTGGGAGAAGTACGGCCCGTTTATCGCGTTGGTTGTTCTGTTCATCGTCTCTTCGTTTGCGAGCCCCTACTTCTTCCAAGTCCGCAACATCACGAATATTCTGCGACAGATCTCGTACACAGGGATCATTGCGCTCGGGATGACGTTCGTCATTATCTCCGGCGGAATCGACCTTTCTGTCGGATCTGCGACGGCGTTGGTCGGCGCGCTCGCGATTACCGTTCTGAACTACTTTGGTGGAGGCGGCCTTGCAATCGCTGCGGCGATTCTCGTTGCGGTCCTGGCAGGCGCAACGGCAGGGGCACTTAACGGCCTCGTCATCACACGGTGGCGGGTTGCACCTTTCATTGTAACCTTGGGATCGATGTCGATATTCCGCTCCTTGACGTTGTTTCTGACCAATGCGGGCGTCATGCGGTCGACCAGCGTTCAGTACCAGCAGGTGGGCATGGGCTACTTCCTTGGGCTGCCCAATCCGGTGTGGATCATGCTGATTCTCGCTGCCGTCTTTCACGTCGTCCTCTTCCACACACGGTACGGACGCTATGTCTGCGCTGTCGGATCCAATGAGCGCGTGGCCGCTTACGCTGCAATCAAGACGGCGTGGATCAAGTTCTATGGCTATGTCCTCGTGGGAGCGACCGTGGGGTTGACCTCCATCCTCCTTTCCTCGCGCATGAACTCCATCGCATCGACGAATGCTGGAAGTGGGTACGAGCTGGATGCGATTGCCGCTGTAATCATTGGTGGCACAAGCCTCTCTGGAGGCAGCGGATCGATTGTAGGCACCCTGATTGGGGCAGTGATTCTGGGTATTGTGAACAACATGCTGAACATGATGGGCGTCTCGCCGTATCTGCAGGGGACCGTCAAAGGATTGGTCATCATCGGTGCAGTACTGATCCAGCGCGGGCGCAAGGGCGCCTTCCAGTAGAAGCGTACGTTTCGTAGGTATAGCAGCCTAGAGAATCGACAAGATTGCGAGCAGTTCAGGGAGGTGCAGTGTGGCAAGACCAATCACGCTTTTCACAGGCCAATGGGCCGATCTTTCCTTCGAGGAGATGTGTAGGAAGGCCAAATCCTTCGGGTACGACGGCCTAGAGATTGCCTGTTGGGGCGATCACATGGAAGTCGACAAGGCTGAGGTAGAGCCGTTCTATATCGAGGAGAAGCTGAAGATCCTGAAGACGCACGATTTGCAGTGCTATGCGCTTGGCGCGCATCTTACCGGGCAGTGCGTTGGAGATGCTCCTGATCCCCGTTTGGATGGGTTTGCTCCTGCGGAACTTGCAGGGGATGCCCAGGCGATCCGAGAATGGGGCATCGATCAGATGATGAAGACGGCCCGTGCGGCTGCAGCGATGGGGTGTCACGTTGTCACAGGATTTATGGGTTCCCCAATCTGGCGGTACCTGTACTCGTTCCCCCAAACCACGGATCAGATGATTGAGGACGGATTCAGGCAAATCCATGAGCTGTGGACACCGATCCTCGATGAGTTCGATCGCGTGGGCGTCAAGTTTGCGTTGGAGGTTCACCCCTCAGAGATCGCGTTCGACTACTGGACGACTGTGCGATTGTTCGAGGTCTTCGAACGGCGGCCAGCGTTGGGACTTAACTTCGATCCCAGCCACCTGCAATGGCAGGGCGTCACCCCGCATCTGTTCTTGCGCGACTTCGCTGACCGCGTGTATCACGTACACATGAAGGACGCTGCTGTCACACTCGACGGTCGAACTGGCATCCTTGGTTCGCATCTTGAGTTCGGCGATCTGCGCCGCGGCTGGAACTTCCGTTCGGTTGGCAGGGGAGATGTCGATTTCGACAGCATCATCCGAGAGTTGAACTCCGCGGGCTATACTGGCCCGCTTTCCGTGGAATGGGAAGATAGCGGTATGGATCGAGAACACGGTGCGAGAGAGTCTCTGGAGTTCTGTCGGAAAGCTGACTTCAAGTCATCAGATGTTGCGTTCGATGCAGCCATGGAGAACTAGGAAGCGCTTGGCAAGGAGAATGGCATGAGCAAGAAGGTTGGATTCGTAGGGCTTTCAGACACGACAGGCCAGACGCAAGGACAAGGCAAGGAGATCGGCGTTGGTTTGCTTGGCCACGCGTTCATGGGGAAGGCTCATACCAACGCCTACAAGAAAATCCCCTACATCTACTGGCCAGGCACGGCTGTACCGCGCTTGGTCCAGATTTGTGGGATTCCCGAAGAAGCCGTTGCCGAAGCCGCAGCTCGCTACGGGTACGAGTCCGCGACCACGAACTGGAAGGATCTTGTCACGAATGACGACATCCAGTTGTTTGACAACGCCGGGCCGAACAACCTCCATGCAGAACCCTGCATTGCCGCAGCCAAGGCGGGGAAGCACGTCCTGTCGGAGAAGCCGCTCGCTAGAACAGCAGCCGAGGCCAAGACGATGTGGGATGCTGTGCAAGAGGCGGGTGTCAAGCATATGTGTGGATTCAACTACCGCTTCGTCCCGGCCATACGACTTGCAAAGGAGATGATCGATGCCGGAGAGATAGGCACTCTCTACCACTTCCGAGCGCGGTACCTGCAGGAGTGGATCATGGATCCGAACTTCCCCTGGGTCTGGCGTCTCGCGAAGGACATTTCTGGCTCGGGTGCCCTGGGTGATCTCGGAGCACACATTATCGATCTGAGTCGGTTCCTTGTCGGTGATCCTGAGCAGGTTGGAGCGATTGCATCAACCTTCATCAAGGAGCGTAAGGATGATTCAGGCGGAGTTCGCAAGGTAGATGTGGACGATGCATTTGAGGCCACCGTTCGCTTCAAGAACGGCGCCATTGGAACGTACGAGGCCTCACGTTTTGCTGGCGGACGCAAGAATCACATGACGTTTGAGATCAACGGGTCAAAGGCGTCGATTGTGTTCAACCTCGAGCGCCTGAACGAACTTCAGATCTGTGATGTCAGGGAGGGTGGAGGACAGGGCTTCCGCACCGTTACAGTGAGTGAAGCCCATCACACGCTCTATGACGCATGGTGGCCGCATGGACATCACCTTGGCTGGGAGCATGCGCATATCCACGAACTGCATCATCTTCTAGAGGCCATCGCCAACAACACCGAAATCGCACCCTATGGCGCGACTTTCGAGGATGGTTACAAGTGTGCAGTGATCTGCGATGCAATCCTTGCTTCGGCCGAGGCCGGCTCGACCGTTGCGATCTCGTACTAAGTGTCGCCCGGAAAGGAGAAACGTGAAATGAGTCAACTAACACCCAGACCCGAGCACAAGTTCACCTTCGGTCTCTGGACTGTGGGAAGCGTTGGCGGAGACCAGTTCGGGCAGCCAGTTCGCGATTTCCTTGGCCCCGTAGAGATCGTCCAACTGCTCGCGGAGGTCGGTGCCTACGGCGTGAACTTCCACGACAACGATCTTGTGCCGATTGACGCGACGCCAAACGAGCGCGATCGTATTGTTGCAGACTTCAAGTCTGCGCTGAAAGCGACAGGCCTGGTTGTGCCCATGGCAACAACGAACCTTTTCGGTGACCCTGTCTTTCGTGATGGAGCGTTTACGAGCAACGATTCGAGGATTCGCGCCTACGCACTGCAGAAGACGATGCGTGCCATGGACCTCGGCGCTGAGCTTGGGGCAAAGATCTACGTGTTCTGGGGCGGGCGCGAAGGTACGGAAACTGACGTCGGGAAGAATCCGCTCGATGCGCTGAAGTGGTTCCGCGAATCGCTAAACTTCCTGATGGAATACAACATCGACCAGGGCTATGGCATGCGGTTTGCATTGGAAGCCAAACCCAACGAGCCTCGTGGTGACATCTATCTTCCGACAACGGGCGCCATGCTTGGATTCATTGAGACGCTGGATCGCCCCGAGTACTTCGGTGTGAACCCCGAGGTGGCCCATGAGCAGATGGCGGGCCTCAACTTCATGCACGCGGTTGCACAGGCATGGGATGTTGGCAAGCTCTTCCATATTGATCTAAACGATCAGAATGGTGCGAGATATGATCAGGACTTTCGATTTGGGAGCGTTGGCCTGAAGCAGGCCTTCTTCCTCGTGCAGTTCCTGGAATCTGTGGAATACGCAGGATCGCGTCACTTCGATGCGCATGCCTATCGCTCCTCGGGTCCCCAGGATGTCAAGGCATTTGCTGGCGGCTGTATGCGAACCTATCTCGCGCTCAAGGAGAAGGCAGCAGCATTCAAGGCGGACGCCGAGATCCAGCAGTTGCTTGCCGAAATCACTGCCGTCGACAACGAGACGGCCTCGCTGCTTGGTCCCTACTCGCCTGAGGCCGCAGCGAAGCTGAGCGACACTTCGTTTGATCGGGTGACGTTGGCTGAGCGGGAGCAGCCATATGAACGCTTGGATCAGTTGCTGACAGAGCTTCTACTCGGAATTCGCTAGTTGGGAAGAACGGAGAGGAATCTATGCGATACGGCGTTGGGATAGACGTCTCGACGACTGCTGTCAAGGCGGTCTTGGTGAATGAGTCCGGCATGATCTTTCGGTGGGCGAGTAGCGAGCATCCTCTATCATCTCCGCGCCCACTCTGGTCCGAGCAAGACCCGATGGACTGGTGGCACGGCGTGCAGGACGTTCTCCAAGCGCTTACATCTGATCCTGATGTCTGCGTTTCAGATATCGTGTCTGTCGGGCTGACTGGCCAAATGCACGGTCTGGTGCTGCTTGATGAGGCTGGGGACATCCTACGGCCAGCCATTCTGTGGAATGACCAGCGGACAGCAGCTGAGTGCGACGCGATTCGTGACCATATCGGGCGAACCCGGCTGCTCGAGCTGACAGGCAACGATGCGCTTACCGGCCTCACACTTCCCAAGCTGCTTTGGGTTGCAGCACACGAGCCCAAGATCTATGGAAAAATCGCGCATGTGCTCCTCCCAAAGGATTACATCAGATACCGCCTGACAGGCGAATATGCATCAGACAAGGCAGGTGCCTCTGGCACCTTGATGCTAGACCTGGCAGCACGGGACTGGTCGAACGAACTGCTTGATGCATTCGAGATTCCACGCGCATGGCTCCCGGACTCATTCGAAGGACCAGAGGCAACGGGTGTGGTGAGCTCTTCTGGAGCAGAAGCGACTGGACTATTGGCCGGGACGATGGTGGTTGCAGGCGCAGGAGACCAGGCAGCTCAAGCCGTCGGTGTTGGTGCTGTGAGTCCACGAGATGCAGCTGTGACCATAGGTACATCGGGTGTTGTCTTCTATTCGATGGACCGCCCGCGCGTTGACGAGGAGGGACGTCTTCAGGCGTTCTGCCACGCTGCTCCGGGACTGTGGCATCTCATGGGGGTCATGCTCTCAGCCGCGGGCAGTCTTCGGTGGTTGCGTGACACGATTGCACCTCAGGAGGATTTTGGAGCCCTGGTTGAGGCTTGCGATTGCGTGCCTGCAGGAGCATCGGGGCTGCTATTCCTTCCATACTTGAGCGGGGAACGGATGCCCTACTCCGATCCGTGGATGCGAGGCGGGTTTCTTGGATTGACCACGCGGCACACCAGAGAGCACATGGTTCGATCGGTCATCGAAGGGGTGTGTTACGGATTGAGAGACGGCCTAGAACTGCTCCGTGCGCTTTGCGATCAACCGATTCGCGACGTGCGCGTCTCGGGTGGAGGGGCGAACAGTGCAGTTTGGCGTCAGATTCTTGCGGATATCCTCGGCGTGTCGGTAGCAACAGTCAGCTGCGGAGAAGGGGCGGCCTATGGTGCCGCGCTTCTCGCAGGCGTGGGCGGTGGGCTATGGTCAAGTGTTGAGGAAGCTTGTAGCGTTACCATTCAGATCAAGGATCGCATCGACCCGCGGGCAGACACAGCCAACTGCTATGCAGAAGGCTATCGTCTGTTCCGCGAGGCATACCCAGCATGCCGGAGCTTGGCGCACGATCTCACTGCTTTCGAGCAAGAACAGATGGGGGCGACTTGAAGGGCGATGGATGAATGCCCTCGATCGGTTTCAACGTCAGCTGGCGGGGAGGTCTATAGATCGCCCCCTGAACTTCAGTATCTTCATGGCTTTCGCCGCACATCTTATCGAACGGCCTCTTGCGGACTACTACTTGGACCACAACGTCCTGTGCGAAGCGAACTACGCAGTGGTGAATCAGTTCGGTGTGGACCTTGTTCAGGCAATCTCGGACCCCTATCGGGAAGCACATGATTTTGGCGCGCAAATCGATTTTCCTCCTGATGGACTTCCGATTTGCACGGCGCCACGACTTCAACATGAGCGTGATCTCGCAACGCTCGAGAAGCCGCTGGTGCATGTGGGGCCGCGAATGTCGGATCGCCTGCGTGCCATCGAGCGATTTCGGAAGGATGTTGGCGGAGAGCTACCAATCATGGGCTGGGTGGAAGGCGCACTTGCCGAAGCCGCCGACCTGCGAGGGGTGCAGACATTACTTATGGATCTAGTGTATCGACCTGCGTGGGTGCACGAGCTTCTTGAGATCTGCTGCGAGGTTGCAATCGATTTTGCGCTCGCACAGATTGAGGCAGGAGCCGATATCATTGGATTGGGCGACGCGATTGCGTCCCAAGTATCCCCGGCGATGTACTCGGAGTTTGCAGCGCCCTACGAGCGCCGCGTGTTCGATGCAGTGTACGCGGCTGGAGCGATTCCACGACTGCACATCTGCGGAGACATCACGCATTTGCTTCCGCAGATTGAGGCGGTCGGCCCCAGCATCTTGGATCTGGATTGGATGGTCGATATCAAAGACGCACTAGACGCGCTCCCTGAAGATGTACTCGTTTGTGGCAACGTGGATCCGGTCTCTGTGATGCTCAAGGCAACACCAGAGGAAGTCAGCAGCGCCACGCTGCAGTGTCTAGAGGCTGGAGGTTCGCGTCTGATTGCAGGCGCGGGCTGCGAGATTCCGGATGGAACGCCGTTCGAGAACCTTCATGCCCAACGCAAGTCGCTTGCCACGTTCTTGGGACACTAGACTGAAGCAGTTCCTATCTGCGATCCTGCATCGAGAGCTAGTTGCCGGAGCGGCCAATCTCCATAAACGTATCGATGTTCTGCAGCGGTGTTTCTAGCGGTAGGTCACAACCGGTACTGAGGAGGAAGTTGGTCTGCCCTGACATGGCATGCTGCAAGTTGCGGACGCATGCAGCAACGATTGACGGATCACGAGATCCCATGGTCTTCACTGGATCGATGTTGCCGATGAGCACAATGGATGGGGGAACCAGTGAAGCGGCTTGGGCGAAGTCCACGGCTGCATCCAGGCTCAGCCCTTCGACGCCCGTCTTGCACATCTCGGGAAGCAGTGGTGTCGTGTTGCCACAGATGTGCAGCACGGTATGCGCACGCTGCGTGTTGAGTAGCTCGGTGAGGTACGGCCCCGGGAACGAGGCGAACGCCTGAGGTGAGATCAGCACTGCAGTCGGTTCCAGATACACGATTAGCTTTGCACCGGCCTCGATGCATGCTTCGGCATACTGGTGGATTCTTGCTGTAGCGAACGCCAGTAACTCATGGACCAGCTTCGGTTGGCGTATCGTCGCAACGGCTACCTCGGATGCGCCCATTAGCAGGCCAGCCAATGTGAACGGGCCGACTACGTAGGCACCGGGAAGCGTGTCCGGAAACTCCGCCAGGCTTCGGACGGTATCCAAGAACGTGCAAAGGCGAGGATCGGACAGAAGATCGGCCTCGCGAAGGGGCTCAAGATCATGCGAACTGGAGACCGGATGGTGTTCGACACTCGGGGATTCTTCTTCCGGGAAGCGTACCGGGAGTCCGAGCGCGCCGGCCTCAACAGCAAGATCCATCATCGGGAACATGACATCTGGCCGCCATCGCTTGTGAATGGCACGCAGGCTCTCCACATGACGCGACGTATCGAACAGATTTTCGCGCAACGACGTGCCAGTGAGCATGGCTCCCGGGTAGCCGACGAGCGGCGCTACGGCCGGCCGTGCCCCGCCGGAGAGGAGTTGGTGGAGTCTCATGTTGCACTCCCACAATTCGAACCGCCAAGCAACGCGACGGCTTGGACAATGTGCTGCGGTGTGGTGCCACAGCAGCCGCCGAACACGCGTACGCCGAGCTCGGCGAATCGAACTGCCCACCTGCCGAACGCCTCCGGATCGACAGTGTAGTTCAACACGCCGTCTTGCATGGTGGGCAATCCGGCATTGGGTTTTGCCCAGAGTTTGATTCCTGGTGCCACGTCGCGCATCGCCTTCAGTGCGGTGTATGTCTCCTCGATGGTTCTGCCGCAATTGGCGCCAACGAAAGCGACGTCCTTCTCCACCGCCAGCGTTGCCAACTCCTCAGGACGAACACCCATCATTGTGCGGCCGTGAGCGTCAAATGACATTGTGATTGCCAGCGGGAGGTCGCACACGGAGCGGATCCCTTCGATCGCGCACTTGACTTCGTTGCGATCGGTTTGCGTCTCCACCAACAGCCCATCGAGCAGCGCGGTCTCGGTCAGCAGTCGAGCGCGTTCGCGGTAGCTGGCGATGGCTGCCTCGCGGGTCAACTTTCCCATCGGTGCGAAGAAGTCGCCGATGGGGCCCAGATCTCCGAACACCAACCGGTCGTCTCCGGCGGCGTCACGAGCGGTTTGCGCAGCCTGACGTAGCAACTGCTCCAACCGGGTGGACGTGCGGCGCCTCTCCAGCTGATACTTCGTTGCGGCAAAGGTGTTGGTCAACAGGATGTTCGAGCCCGCGCTCGCGTACTCGCGATGAATCTCCTCGACCCATTTTGGGCAATCGATCGCGATCTGATCAAGGGCAACTGGTGGACTCACGCCACGCGAAGTGGCGCGTTCGGCCAGTAGAGATCCCATCGCTCCGTCTGCAATCAGAACGGGCTTTCGCTCCAGCAGACTGTCCAGTGTCGTTGCCATTCGCACCTCTTCCGATGCGTCCGATTCCCGTAGCCAACTGCGAGGTCCGTCGAAGAATGCTCTGCCGGACCCACACGCCAATGATACCGTTCCCATCTCCATTTCGCAGCCGTTATCGCATGGACATGAGCGTTACGGACATGGCTGTACGGTTGCCGTAAGCTTGAGGCAGATGCAACGGAAGGGAGACAACGGATGATTGGAAAGCTGCGTGAAGCGGTGTTGCGTGGGGACAAAGACGGGGCGGCCTCCTTGACTGAGGAAGCGCTCGGGGCGGGGAATGCGCCTGAGAAGATCCTCAACAACGGTCTGATCTCGGCAATGGATGTGGTCGGAAAGGAGTTCGAGTCAGGAGAGCGGTTCATTCCTGAGATGCTGGTAGCAGCAGAGGCAATGAAAGCGGCGTTGTCCATCCTACGACCGAAATTGCTGGAGCAGGGCGTTCAGTCGAAGGGGAAGGTTGTCATCGGAACGGTGCAAGGTGATCTGCACGACATCGGTAAGGATCTGGTGGCAACCATGCTTGAGGGGGCTGGATTTGAGATCGTTGATCTGGGTGTTGACGTGGATGCAGAGCAGTTCGTCAATGCTGTGCGAGCGCATCAACCCCAGGTGCTCGCTCTGTCTGCATTGCTTACAACAACAATGCCAGCGATGCCAGAAGTGATTGGTGCCTTGAGTCGCGAAGGCCTTCGCGCGAATCTCCGGGTGATCGTTGGCGGTGCACCCGTGAGCCAGAGATTCGCCGAGACAGCAGGAGCGGATGGCTATGCGGACGATGCGGCCCAAGCGGTGGCCCTTGTCAAGACGCTTGTCACGTCGATGCGCTAGAGAGTCGATCGAGGAATGACTTCAACAGCGAAGCGTCTGGCTACACTCTGCTATTTCGCCTCTCTAGGTGTCATAGGCTTGGTCAGTGCAGCGATTGCACCCACGCTGCAAGGACTTGCCGACCAAGCAATGGTTCCGCTAGCGACAGTCGGGTTTGTCATAACGTCTCGCTCTCTCGGCTACCTCATTGGGGCCATCTGGGGTGGAAGATGGAGTGATGGGACCAATGCCCATCGCATGATCGGCACAACCTTGAGCATCACGACAGTGAGCCTGCTCATGCTACCGATTACTTCCTCATTCTGGGTTCTACAGGCAATCATGTTGCTCGTTGGGATCTGTCTGGGTGCGTTGGATGTTGCTGGGAACGCGCTTGTCCTGAGGATTCATAGCGAGCGTGCTGCTCCCTACATGAACGCGCTGCACTTCTTCTTTGGCCTCGGCGGATTCATCGCACCGTTTCTCGTAGCTGGCATTGCTGCGATCCTGCCTGGTGTTCGCTGGGCGTATTGGGCACTGGCCATTGTCCCAATACCGTTTGCGGCGATCATACTCTCGATTGACACCCCGGGCCTGGCTCTCGGAATCTACGTCCTGCAGAAATCGCGCAAGGCAGTCGGTCTGAGTTGGGGCTTTGTGCTCTCCGCCAGCACGTACATCTTCTATGTCGGCGGGCAAATCAGCTTCGTGAGTTGGTTCTATGTGTACGCTGAACACCATACTTCATCCGAAATGGCAACCTGGGTGCTCGGTGCGTTTTGGGGCGCTTTCAGCCTGTTCCGGCTGCTTGGGGTCATCTTCGCCAAGAAGTGGTCTGCCGAACGTATTCTACTGATCGACTACTCCGTGCTGCTGACCGCAGCACTGCCACTACTGCTTTGGCCAGGATCGACTACGGGGCTGTGGATTGCGGGGATTGCCATGGGGGCTGCACACGCATCGATCTATGCGACCACCGTACTCTTCCTGAGAAGAAGGTATCCCGTTGCAGGGATACAGATGGGGGCGATCACATTCCTAGCATGTCTAGGTATGATGCTGTTTCCATGGCTCACGGGGCGACTTCTTCCGATGCTGGGAAGTTGGATTGTGCCAGGACTCTCCACCTTGCTGAGTGGGATCGCGTTCTCGATCATACTAGTGACCGCACGAAGAAGACCCGTGCTCCTGACCGAGGACATTTGGCACACTTAGCCCATCGTTCGGGGAGTCAGTCTCCAGGCCACGTCGAGCCATAGGGATAGGAACAGGTGGCTGCCGCGTTTGTGCCCGTTGAGTTCTCCCAGCAGTGCCCAGAGGTGGCATCGCTAGGATCCGGAACAGCATCTTGGACAGCCACTAGATCGCTCGCTCTCATTGGAAGCTTCAGAAGGGCTGTATCCCCCACAAGAATACCAATGCCTACGGCAACCAGTATCACAATCATCCACTCCATTTGATTCATGCAATCCTCCGTCAAGCCACGGTGCTTTTCAGTTCCAACTCCTTTCTACTTTAGACGGACTGAATGTTTCCGCGATGTGCATAGCGTGAACTCAGAGTGAGTGTTGGCAAGTGGGGGTTAGCCTGCACAGGAGTTCTAGGGAGTCTATGCCTTGGGTGAGGCCCTTGGGGAAGCGCTTGCGATTCTGATGGCATGACAAATGAACTCAGCGACCACGGCTTGATTCCGACAATCTCTGGCACGGCGGCTCCACCTTGACAAGAGACGAGACGTCTCGTATAGTATTAGAGACGCAGCGTCACCAAACAGATCGAGCAAGCGCTGCGGGAGGTGTGGAAATGGCAACAGGAACGAACAAGCAGCGTGTAGCTCTGGTCACTGGGGCATCTTCAGGAATCGGTGAAGAAACGGCAGCGCAGCTGTTAAAGGAAGGGTTCGTGGTCTACGGCAGTGCGCGACGCTTGGACAAGATGGGAGACCTGAAGAAGCGCGGCATGATTCCGCTTCAAATGGATGTCACGGTTGAAGAGGATCTCGTTTCAGGCATTCGCCAGATCGAGGATGCGCACGGCGGTGTCGATATCCTTATCAATAACGCTGGCTATGGTTCTTATGGGGCTGTCGAGGATGTCCCGCTCGAGGAAGCGCGTAGGCAGTTCGATGTCAACATCTTCGGGCTTGCTCGCTTGACGCAACTTGTGCTCCCGTACATGCGGAAGCAGGGCTATGGCAAGATCGTCAACATCTCCTCGATGGGGGGCAAAGTCTACACACCCTTTGGGGCCTGGTACCACGCTACCAAGCATGCTCTGGAAGGGTTCTCGGATTGCCTGCGACTTGAGACAGCTGACTTCGGCATCGATGTGATTGTGATTGAGCCTGGCGGCATCGCTACGCCGTGGGGTGTGATTGCAGCAGAGAACCTGAGGAAGACCTCAGGTTCTGGCGCCTATGCTGACGCGGCCAACAAGGCTGCGGATAGCACCGCGAGGATGTATCAGTCCGATCGGCTGTCCAAGCCCGAACTCATTGCCAAGACGATTCGCAAGGCCGTCGCCGCGCGTAGACCGAGGACACGATACGCCGTTGGAATGGGCGCCAAGCCGTCGAGCTTCATGCGCAAGATCCTGAGCGACCGTGCGTTCGACGCAATCATCCGCAGGGTTGGCGGCTAAGAGGGAGTAAGAGGCTTCCTAGACGAAGGATTCTGTGGCCATTGACAAGGCGTGCTGCGACATGGCGGCCGAACGGGGGCGGAGATTCCGAGGACAGCGGACGATTGCCTACGCGGAACGCATTGGAATGGGCTCGCAGGCCCACGTTCTAGAGGAGATTGAGACTTAGCGTGAGCCCCGCTGCTGCGCTGGAGTATGATGATGCGGAGATGGAGGACAACCGCATGAGTTGGCAGAGAGCACGCACCGAGGAACAGAAGGAGCAGCGCATCCGCGAGTTAACGGATGCCGCAGCACGCCTTTACGAATCGAACGAGCTCTCGGACATCACGATTGCCATGATCTCGCGCGAGGCGGGATGGACCCGCTCCAATGTCTACAAGTACTTCAAGACCAAAGAGGAAGTCTTCCTTGAGCTACTGAAGCTCGATCTTAGATCGTGGGCCGAAAGCGTCGTAGAAGCCCTTGGTCAACGTGCAGACTGGGATACTGAGACGCTTGCAGTGGCCTGGGCAGACAGCTGCATTCAACAAGCACGGCTGATCGACCTCATGTCCGTCATGTTCTCCGTCCTGGAGCGGAACTCGTCTGTCGAGCGGTTGACGGCATTCAAGAGCGAACTGATGAAGGATCTTGGTACGCTTGGGATGGCGCTAGCCCAAGCACTGCCATTTAGGAATGAACAGGCAATCGCAGACTTCCTCCACGCAAGCTCCTCGCTTCTTGTCGGAATGGGTCCCATCTGGAATCCAACAGAAAAGCAGCAGGCTGCGATAGAAGCATCAGGCTATCCACTCGATCGAGATCACCTGCAGGATGTGTTTCGCAAGGCAACTGAAGCGCTGCTGAGGGGCTTCGCTTGATGACTGAAATCGATCTATCGAGTCAGATCTCGTGCATCGTCACATCCACCGATCGAGTGGCTCCTCGATTGTTGATCGAAGGACGAGAACACCGTGAGTGAGGGTTGAAGTGAGCAATCGGCAACATCGGCTTCGCGACCTTTGGCATCCCCCGCGTGCGTTGCGGGACCGGCCGGATGAACGGCGCGTTACCTACCTCGAGCTGTTCTACGATCTTGTCTTTGTGGTGCTGATAGCGAGAGTTGCGCATGGCCTCTCTGCTCATATGAATCTGGCCGCGCTTGGCGAGTCTTGTCTGCTGTTCATTGTAGTTTGGTGGGCGTGGCTGAATGGAAGTCTCTATCACGAGAACCATGGCTCTGACGATTTCCGAGCGCGCATTCTGACTTTCCTTCAGATGTTTGCAGTCGTCGCGATGGCTGTTTTCGCCCACGATCCACTGCATCACGGTTTCGTAGGCTTCTCGCTCTCCTACGCAGCGTATCTCTTGATCCTGACGTATCTGTGGTGGCGCACAGGTGTGCATGATCCAGACCATCGGCCACTCTCCAGACCGTACTCATCCGCAATGCTGGCATCTGCTGCGTTCTTCGGCGCCTCAGTGCTCGTCCCGGCTTCCTGGAGGCTAGGATTGTGGGGGATTGGCATGCTCATCTCGCTTCTCTTGCCGATGCTGCTCATGTCACTGCATCAAACACGGGCTGAGGTCCAAGCGCAAATCGAGCTTTCGTCAGAAGTCACGCCATCTCTGGCAGAACGTATGGGGCTCTTCACCATTATCGTCTTGGGAGAAGTCATCGCTGGCGTCATCGGTGGGGTTTCTGCCCATCACCATCTTGACTGGACGATCTTCGGAGTGGCTGCGATGGGATCCTGTATCGCGATGGGGCTTTGGTGGATTTACTTCGATTCGGTGGCCGGGCTGGCACCGGCGCGTGGTCCAAGGGGAATCACCAGCTGGTTCTACTTGCACTTGCTATTGACCATGGGTATTGCCGGGACAGGCGCCTCCGTCGCGCACGTTACGACGCATGCTGTCGGACATGTAGGCGCGGATGCAAGATGGATCCTTGTAGGGATGGTCGCGATGACGCTCCTGGCAATCGGCGGGCTCGTACGGATTGTTCAGCATTCAACAGACTTCAGACGAATCCATTACATCGCAGGCAGGACGATGCTGCTTGGCGCTGTGCCCGTGCTGGCGGTTGGGTTCTTCGATATCGGAGTGCTGCCTCTGCTAGCAATCCTGGCATTCCTTGTTCTGTCACCGATTCTGTTGGCGGTTCTGTGGTGGCTGCGTCAGGCACCCGTCTCATCGGACTGATCAACAGGCAGATCCACGTGGAACTTCGTAATTCCCGGCGTCTCAATGTCGACTGAAAGCGTTCCA
>Ga0180435_10002382_pt1 | contig 19224 bp, 15 predicted proteins | sample SS_ome_3_FD_132467 | JGI IMG/M metagenome (GOLD analysis project Ga0180435, IMG submission 132467) | Hypersaline lake sediment archaeal communities from the Salton Sea, California, USA - SS_3_S_1 metaG | ecosystem: Environmental > Aquatic > Non-marine Saline and Alkaline > Hypersaline >...
AGCGTCGCGAGGATCTGCTCGCGGCAGGTCGCGGCGCTGCCGTACTCGGACCCGTCGGCGACCGGCTCGAGCTGCGCGTGAATGCGCGCCAGCTCACCGGCGAACGCAGCCATGGCCGGCGCCGTGACGGCACCTTGTGGCACCAGGCGGTCGAGTGTCGCGGCATGGTCGAAGCGGTGCATGCGCACCGCGTAGTCGAGGACCTCGCCGTCGGCGTCGACGATCGACTCGACAGCCTCGTACAGCTCGGGCGCGAAACGGCTGTTCAAAGCCACCTCGCGTTCGCAGAAGTGACGCCGACGCTCGAGCGTGGAGAAATCGACGAAGCCGAAATCGACCGGCTTCTTCAATTTGTAGGCATGCGTACCGGCCAGGATCACGGTCGAGATGTGCGTATCGAAGCGCATCCGCTCACCGGCGCCGCGCGCCACGAGCTGTTTGTCCAGGCGCGCAACCGCCGCTTCGTGTGCGGGGTGTTCCGACACCGTTGCGTTCACCGCCGGCCGCCTCGACGTTTCGTTGCGCTTCGCTCCATGACAGCAGGGTCGCAGATGCGCGCCCGCGAGGAAACCACCGTTGTCGCATTGACGCCGATCATCCCCCGACTGGACGTGGCGCGTTAAGCTTGTCACGCTCGCAACGGCATTTCGTCCCCCTACCATCAGGCTGCCGCGATGACGATTCCCGCTGAACTGACGCAGGACGCTCTTTATCGACCGTGCCCGCTCGAGCATCTCACTTTCGAGACCACCGCGGAGCTGACTGACGGGCGCGGCCCGTTCGGTCAGGCCCGCGCGATCGAGGCATTGCGCTTCGGCCTCGAGATCAAGCAGCCCGGACACAACCTGTTCGTCATGGGCCCGCCGGGCAGCGGGCGGCGCAGCTTCGTCGCCGATGTGCTCGAACACGTTGCGCAGGCCGAGCAGGCGGCCGCCGACTGGTGCTACGTGAACGACTTCGAGAACCCCGAGAAGCCGCGTGCGCTGCGCCTGCCGGCCGGAGCCGGGCGCCGGCTCGCCAACGACGTGCACCAGTTCGTCGAGGACGTGCAGGCCGCCGTCAGCGCGGCGTTCAGCTCGGAGAAGTACCGCGGCCAGCGCCAGGCCATCGAACACGAGTTTCAGGAACAGCAGAGCGAGGCGCTCGAACACGTGCAGGAAGCCGCGCGGGAACGCGGCATCCGCATCATGCAGACACCTGGCGGCATGGTCTTCGCCCCGGTCGTCGACGGCGAGGTGCTCGGACCGGACGAGTTCCAGAAACTGCCCGCCGCGCGGCAGCGCGAGATCCAGCAGGCGGTGGAGGACATCGGCAAGCTGCTGCAGGAATCGATGAAGGACATGCCCGACCGCCTGCGCGCGTCGCGCGAGCGCGTCCGTGAACTCGATCGCCAGGTGGCGACGTTCGCCATCGAGCGGCTGGTCAGCGACCTGGCACGGAGCTGGCGCCAGATCGAAGATGCGGCGGCGTGGCTCGAGGACATGCATGCCGACCTCGCCGAGCATTACGAGATTCTGCGCCAACCGCGCGGGGAACAGCACGAGCTGCCGTTCCAGCTCGACCCCGAGGCTGCCGAACCGGGGCAGTCACGCGCGCATCGGCGCTACGGCGTGAACGTGCTCGTTGCCAACGATCCGCACCTCGGCGCCCCGGTCGTCGACGAACAACGCCCCAACTATGCGCGCCTGTTCGGCAAGATCGAGCACCGCGCGCGCTTCGGCGCACTGCTGACCGATTTCAGCCTGATCCGCGCCGGCGCCCTGCATCTCGCCAACGGCGGCTACCTGGTGATGAAGGCGGAACGCCTGCTGTCCGAGCCCTTCGCCTGGACCGCGCTCAAGGAATGCCTGCAGACGCGATGCATTCGCATCGTCCCGCTGGACCAGATGTACGGCCTGGTGAGTACGGTCTCGCTCGAACCCGTGCCGATCCCGCTGGACGTGAAAATCGTGCTGATCGGCACGCCTCGGCTGTATTACCTGCTTTCCGAGCTCGACCCCGAGTTCGCCGACTTCTTCAAGGTCGTCGCAGAGTTCGACGACCGCACCGAGCGTTCGGCGGAGGCCGCGATGGAGTTCGCCGGCGTCCTCGCGCGCGTCGTGCGCGAGGACGGGCTGCCACCGCTCGAACGCGACGCGGTAGCACGTGTCGTGGAGGAAGCGTCGCGCCTGGTCGAGGACCGCGAACGCATCTCGACCGAGATACGCCGTTCGATCGACATCGTGCGCGAGGCCTGCCACTGGACTGACAAGCGCAAGGCCGAACGCGTCGCGCGTGCCGACATCGAGCGCGCCATCGAACTCCAGGCCTACCGCAAGGGCCGCCTGCGCGAGCGTGTGCACGAGGCAATCCTGCGCGAGACGATGATCATCGCGACGGCCGGGGAGCGCGTCGGCCAGATCAACGGCTTGTCGGTGCTGACCGTCGGCGACCAGCCGTTCGGCAGGCCCGCACGCATCACCGCGCGGGTCAGCCTCGGAAGTGGTGAGATCGTCGACATCGAGCGCGAAGCCGAACTCGGCGGTTCGCTGCATTCCAAGGGCGTGATGATCCTGGCCGGCTACATCAATGCGCGCTTTGCCGGTAACCTGCCGCCGGCATTCGCCGCCACCCTCGCCTTCGAGCAGTCCTACGGGGGGATCGACGGCGACAGCGCGTCGTCCACCGAACTCTACTGCCTGCTCTCGGCGCTGGCCGAAGTGCCTATCCGGCAGTCGCTGGCGGTGACCGGCTCGGTCAACCAATTCGGCGAGGTCCAGGCGATCGGTGGCGTCAATCACAAGATCGAGGGTTTCTTCGACATCTGCGCCGAGCGTGGTCTCAATGGCGAACAAGGCGTGCTGATTCCTCACGCCAACGTGAAACACCTCATGCTGCGCCAGCGCGTGATCGACGCCGTGGCGGCAGGCGAGTTCCACATCTACCCCATCCAGCACGTTGACGAGGGCCTCGAACTCCTCACCGGCATCCCCGCCGGCGTCGCCGACAGCGCCGGGGTGTTCCCCGAGGGCAGCGTGAACCATCGTGTCGCCGAGCGCCTGCGCACTTTCGCCGAGCTGCGCATGAAGTTCGCGCGCCAGAGCGAGCTCGGCGCCTCATGAGCACGCCGACGCGCCCACGCCGCCTGGTCGTCACCTTGTCCGGGCGCCGTCTGCCGCGCTCCCTGGGGGCGCTGCTGCGCGCGCTCGGCGATGATGGCACTCCCGAACTGCACGCGATGTTCATCGAGGACAGCGACCTGCTCAAGGCGGTTTCCCTGCCGTTCGCGTTCGAGTTCTGCGTTGCGACCAGTGCGCGGCGGCCGATCGACCGCGCACGCATCGAGGCGCACCTGCGCAGCGACGCGGCGGCGGCGCAACGCGACCTGGCCGAACTGGCCCGGGCGAGCGGGCTGAGCTGGCGCTTCGAGATCGTGCGCGAACGATCGCGTACGGTCGTCACCCGGGCCCTCGCCGTGACCGACGCCGTGATCGTCACGCCGCACGGCGAGACCAACCCGGGCGACGCCAGCCGCGACATCGTCTGCATCGCGGAGGATGACGAGGCCGGCGCCCGCGCCCGCGCAGTTGCCGGCGCGCTGGCCACGGCCGAGCATCTGCCCCTCGAGGATTACCATCTCGCCGCGGCGACGCCGGCCCCGGGCGTGACGGGCCATGTTCTCAGCGCCACGGCGGTTCCGGGCATACTGCGCCGCCCGGGGCATCGGCTGGTCGTCATCAACGGCGCCCTCATCGAGACCCTCGACGCGAGCGTTCACGACCTCGCCGAAATCAGCACCGCACCCCTGGTCATCGTGCGCTGAAGTCGCGGCGGGAACCCTGACGTGCCGGCGACGCTGAAACGCAGTCTGTCGCTGGGACTGGTCACGTTCTACGGCCTCGGCACGATCCTCGGCGCCGGCATCTACGTCTTGATCGGCGCGGTTGCGGCCGTCGCCGGCCCCTGGACGCCCTGCGCGTTCGTGCTGGCCGCCGTCATCGCCGCGGTCACCGCGCTAAGCTATGCCGAGCTCGTGCGTCGCATGCCGCTGTGCGCGGCCGAGGCGAGCTACGTCGACGCGGCCTTCGGCCGTCCCCTGCTCACCCTGTGCGTGGGCCTCGCGGTGGTGCTTGCCGGGGTCGTCTCCTCGGCCACGATCGCCAACGGCTTCGCCGCCTACCTCGAGGTGTTCGTCGCCACGCCCCGTGGCGTGGCGCTCAGCGCGCTGGTCGCTACCCTGACCCTGGTTGCGGCGATCGGCATCGAGGCCTCGGTGTGGGCGGCGAGCTTGATGACGCTCATCGAGATCGCCGGCCTGCTGCTGGTGATCGGGATCGCTGGCGACGACCTGATCGCCCCGGGCACACTGACCACCCTGTTGCCGCCGCTGGACGAGACGATGCCGGGCGCGGTGACCGCCGGTGCGTTCCTGGCCTTCTACGCCTTTCTCGGTTTCGAGGACATGGTCAATATCGCCGAGGAAGTGCGTGACGTGGAGCGCGTGATGCCACGTGCGATCGTGGTCGCCCTGGTCGTCGCGACCCTGCTCTACGTGCTCGTCGCCCTCGCCGCGATGCGCGCCGTACCCCTCGCCGACATGGCCGGCAGCGAAGCGCCCCTGGCGGTGATCGTGGCCGCACACGGGATGGATGCGCGGATCATCGCGGCGATCAGCATGGTCGCGGTGGTCAACGGCGCGCTGGTTCAGATCGTCAAGTCGGCGCGCGTGACCTTCGGCCTCGCCCGTGACGGTCGCCTGCCGCGCGTCCTCGCGCGGGTGCACGCGGGGACGCGTACGCCACTGCTCGCGACCGCGCTGATCGGTGCCCTGGTGCTCGGCTTCGCGTGGTCGCTCGAGCTGGTGCGCCTGGCCGCGCTGACCAGCCTCATCACCCTGGTGATCTTCACCCTGGTCAACCTGAGCCTGTTCGTCATCGAGCGACGCGAACGCACCGCCGGTGGGCGGGCGCGTTATCCGTTGTGGTTGCCTGCCCTGGGACTCATCCTCACCGTCGCCTTAATCGCCGCCGAATTGCTGGCGCCGCTTTAGGGAAGCTCTGAACAAGTCTGGGCCGAGCAGATTAAGTCCGCGCTGTTCGAGTTCAAGGCGCGAAGCGCACGTAAGAGCCCGCTATTGCGAAGATACGCAACGCGGAAATCGGACGGCGTGGGCGCGAGGTGCGGTGGCATGGCTTGTTCAGACATTCCTTGACTCGACGGCGCGCGCACAGCCCCACTCGCGCCGCACCGCAAGCCTCAGTACCGCGCGATGACATGGGTCGCGAAGTCGCGGAACACGCGCCGCGCGTGGTCCATCGGCGGCAACAGCGTGATCTCGCGCAGTCCGGCGGCCTCGGCGGCGCGCAGCTTGGCGATGATCTCGTCGGGCTCGCCGGCCAGGATCCAGGTCTCGATCGCTTCCGGGGTGATGAAACGCCGCTCCTCGGGTACGAGGTAGGAGCAGTGGCCATCATGGATCTGGAGATAACGCTTGTGCTCCGGCGTCGACATGCGCCCGACGTAGTCGCAGTACTCGTCCCAGACGTTGCGCACTCCCGGTGGGATGAACGAATCGTCACCGCTCTGCTGCCAGTTCTCGTAGCAGTAATGCAGGGCCGCCGCGACCTGCGAGCCACACTGGTCGATGATGCGCTCACTGGCCAGCGTCTCGCCCGGACCGAGCACCACCGCCGAGGTCAGCGCAGCGGTGTGGAAATCGCTTGCCAGCTCGCGGCCGGCGCTGGCTGCTCCCTCGCCGATGAGCGCAATGCTCTGCCGCGCGAGTTCCGGCGGCTCGTTCAATGCCGAAATGCGGCCGTCGCCATAGGCCCCGGCCGCGCGCAGCGCACCGGGCCCGTTGGCGGCAACCCAGATCGGAATCTCGTGGTCGAGATCGATGAACTTGCGATCGAGGTGCAGAAAACGGATATCGCGCGTTTCACCGTTGAAGCTGTACTCGACCTCCTCGCCATGCAGGAGGCCGCGCACGACGCGCAGGTACTCGCGAAACGCCTTCGGCTTCATCGGCTTCATGCCCATCACGCGCATGGCGGTATGGCCGGTGCCCAAACCGAGAAACACGCGACCGGGCGCCAACGCCGCGATGCTCGCGATCGAATGCGCGGTCACCGGCGCGATCCGCGTCGGCGCAATCGAAACGCCGGTGCCAAGCTTGATGCGCGAGGTGTTGGCCGCGGCGAGCGCCAGCACGGCATAGCAGTCCGACCAGATCATCTGCGAATCCGGCACCCAGCCATGGTCGTAGCCGAGGTCCTCGGCCAGCTTGAGGATCTGCCAGTCCCCGATGTGCGTTGCGATCATGGCCCCGAATTTCATCGTCGTCTCCCCTCGTTCAGCGAATTCCGCACGCGATGCCGCGTGAGCGCAGGATCCATGGCTCGCCGCACCGGGTCAACCGGGTAGCGCCGGCAGCCTGGCATTCCCCCCCCACGCAACGTTTGCGCCCGCCGCGGCCTCGCGCTAACGTGACGCGCCGAGTCCACGTGCCCGTCATCCGCTCCCAGGTTGCTGCCTCGCCCATGCCGCCCACCGAACTTCGCCCTGCCGCGCGCAATCCGCGACGGCTCGCCCGTTATGCCCTGTTCATCATCATCCCGCTTGCGCTGGCGCTGCAGTACTGGCTGGACGAGCGCGTCGCCGCGGAGGATCTGAGCGGTTTCTCGTTCGTGCGCACGCCGGGCTGGACCTACCTGACCGAGACCCGTGTCGGTCCGGCGGACGGTCGCATCCACTACACGCCCGCCCAGCTCGCCGCGGCGCTCGACGCGGACCAGGCGGCGCCACTGTTCGCGCTGGCGAAGTACGCGCGTCCGCAGGGCGGGCTCAACCCCGCAATTGGCGTCAACGTCGCATTCGAGCGCGACGCCGACGAGCTGGCGCCGGAAACGGTCCTAGAGCGCAGCATGGCCGAGGCCGAAGCGCAGCTCGCCGCTTCACTCACCCTGGCCGAGCCGGTCACGCCGACGACACTTTCCGGATTGCCGGCGGCGCGGGTGCGCTACGAACGCGGCGGCGACACGACCAATGGCGGCGCGGCACTTGTCGTTTACGCGGTGCTGATCGGGCGCACCAGCCTGCTCATCGCCGCGTCTGGCACACGGACCGGTGCCGATGCCATCGACGAGCCCTTGCAGCAGTTCGTCGGGTCCCTTGCCGTGGAGCGCTACTAGAACCGCGTCAGCGCTCGCGGCAGGCTTCGAAGGAACGCAGGAAATCGCCCAGCCCGACGCGTCCGATCTCGTAGCGGTACTGGTCGCGATAGCCTTCGACCAGGCTCTCGCCGTCGATAGTGAAATCGATCACGCGCCACACCTCGCCGGCCGCCTGCATACGGTAGCCGATGACCAGCGGTGGGCCCTCGGCCACCGCGATCGTCTGCACGACGGTGCCCCGCTCGTCGCTGCCCGGGGAGCTCGCGTAACTCACGGTCTGCTCGTCGTAGAGGCGCAGCAGTCCTGCGTAGCGGGTGACCAGGTGCTGGCGCAGTCCGCGACGAAAGCAGGCGCGCTCGCCCGCGCTCAGCTCACTCCAGCGCGGGGCGAGGACGAGTTCGGCCATCGTGACGAAATCCACGTGGGGCAGGATCAGTTCTTCGACCAACTGCTGCAGACGTGCCGGATCGGCACTGAGTGCGGCCCGCTCGGAGCGCAGACGTGCGACGACTTCGTCGGTCGTCGCACGCACGACGTCCTCTGCCCCGGCGAGGGATGCCGCGCAGGCCGGGCCACCGAGCAGCAGCGCGCAGCCGGCAACCAAGGACAGGAACAATGGCTTCATGTTTGTAGAACCGGTCTCGAAATTATTCGTGGTTGCGCCGACGGCTGCCAAGTCCATTCTCCATGGCACGCCGCTCAAGGCGCGAGGAGCGAACAGGATGCTCAGCGTGTGAGCGACGAGCAACGCGGAAATGCGCGCCAGAAAAAATTGACTTGGCAGCCATCGGCCCTTCGGGTCGGCCCCCCCCACCAATATTTTCGTGGGGCCCGTCTACGGTGTTGCGGTGCCTGGAAATAGAACCACTATTCCCTGCGCACCGCGCCTGGTAGACAGGCTTTCTGGTCGCCAACGCAGCCACGAATAATTTCGCGACCGGTTCTAGTCTACCGCGGACGCAGGCCCAGGTGTGCGGGTCCGATGCATCACCCCATCCCCGCGTGGCGACGCGCGCAGGCGCCACGCGCGACACCGCCCCGTCGCAGGGCTTTTCCCGATCTGCTCGAGTCGGCATGTATAATCAAGTACATACCCGTTCGAGAACGCGCGGTGTCGTACCGCGATACGCGAGGCAGTTCCCGATGCCCGATACTCCCCGCCTGCACGTGGTCGGCCAGCAGCAGCGCCCCTGCGATGACTGCCGTCTGCGGCCAAACTGCTTTCCCGACCACCTCCAGGGGGAGTTCGCCCATCATGCCGCGAACGTCATCAGGCCCCGTACCCCCGTACCACGCGGCACCTACCTGTTTCGGCAGGGCAGCCCGGTGACATCGTTCTTCTTCCTCCGCTCGGGTTCGGCGAAATCCGTGCTCGCCGAGGGAGACGGTCGCGAGTCGATCATGAGCTTCCTGTTCCCGACCGACCTCATCGGTACCGCCTCGATGGACCAGACGGTGTACCACGACTCGGTCGTGACGCTGGAGCGCAGTTCCTTCTGCGAGCTGCGTGTGAACGATCTCGCCGAACTGTTCCGCAGCGACCCGCCGATCCAGCGCGCGTTCCTCTCCAAGGTCACGAGCCGGATCCTGAACGAACGGCATGCCCGCGTACGTCTCGAGCATTCCAGCGCCGACGAGCGCATGGCGGATTTCCTGATCGAGCTGTCCGATCGCCTGCTCGGGCTCGGGCGAGATCCCTACGAGCTGCAACTGACGATGTCCCGCTACGATATCGCCAACTACATCGGCCTCGCGCCGGAGACGGTCAGCCGTGTATTGCGCCGTTTCAGTGACAAACAGCTGATCAGCGTGCGCCACAAGCAGCTCACCATCCACCAGCCGGCGCGGCTGCGCAAAGTCGCGGCAACCAGCGCCGATGCGGGCGCCGACTGAGGGACGCCTACCCGCTCACGGCCAAGACCCGGTGACGGCCGCCGGTTCGCGCCCCGCAGCAGGCTCGCTCAGTCCGACGTCTCGCCCAGCCTCAGCGTGACGTGCAGTACGCCAGGCTCGTGCGAGGAAACCTGCTCGGTGAAGCCGAGCTCGCGGCACAGGCGCAGCATGCGATGGTTGTCGGCGAGCACTTCGCCGTAGATCTCACCGACACCACGCTCCCGCGCGTAGCGAATGATGCGTTCCATCAGCAACGTGCCCAGCCCCTGCCCGGTCAGGCTGCGCTCGACCACGATGGCGAACTCGGCGCGGCCCCGGTCGGGCTCCTCGATGAGCCGCACGACGGCGCGGATCTCCACGTCACCGGGACCATCGGGGCTACACGGCTGGGACAGCACCAGGGCCATCTGCCGGTCGTAGTCGATCTGGCTGAAGCGCGCCGCGGTGAGATGATCGAGCAGGCGCCGCGGTACGAAGAAGCGGAACCGAACCTCCTCGGGCGTGAGCCGGCTGAACGTGCGCACCAGCGCCGGCTCGTCCTCCGGCATGATCGGACGTAGCAGGTAACGCTGGCCGTCACGCTCGATGGTCTCCTCGAGCTCACGCGGGTACGGCTTGATGGCGAGGCGGTCCTGCGCGCTCCGCGCGCCGCGCGTGCTGGCGATGCGTACGCGCGCATCGAGCGCGACGACACCGTCGGCGCTCGCCAGCAGCGGGTTGATGTCGAGTTCGCACACGTCGGCGAGATCGATGACGAGCTGCGACAGGCGAACCAGCGTCAGGGCCACCGCCTCGAGGTCGACCGGGGGGACGTTACGGTAACCACCCAGCAGGCGTGCGATGCGGGTACGCGAGATGGCATCACGGGCGAGCGTTAGGTTGAGCGGTGGTAAGGCGATCACGGTATCGTCGATGAGCTCGACCGCAGTGCCGCCGTGGCCGAACAACACGACCGGTCCGAACAAGCTGTCATCGACGATGCCTGCGATGAGCTCGAAGCCGCTCTGCAGGTCGACCATGGGCTGCACCGCGAAGCCTTCTAGTCGTGCATCGGGATGGTTTTCGCGCAGGCGTCCGGCCATCTCGCGAGCGGCCGCCTCGACCTGCTCCGGGGGCAGGTCGAGCGCCACACCGCCTACATCCGACTTGTGGGTGAGGTCGGGACTGACGATCTTGAGCGCGACGCGCCGCCCGAAGTCGGCCGCGATGCGGCCCGCGGCGGACGCGTCGCCGGCCAGCCGGGTCGGCACGGTGGCGATGCCATAGGCGTCGAGCAGCGCCTTGGCATCGACTTCGCTCAACCACTCGTGCCCCGCGGCACGCGCCGCTTCCACCAGCAGCGCCGCCCGCTCGCGCGCGGGCGTGAAACTGGGTCGCAGCGATGGCGGCGTTTCTAGCAGCGCGAGCTGGTTGCGCTGGTACTCCACCATGTGCATGAATGCCGTGACGGCATCCTCTGGCGACTCGTAGGTCGGCACGCCGCGAGCGCGAAAACGCGCGCGTGGACTCTCGGAACTCGCATCACCGACCCAGCTCGTGAGCACCGATACGCGCGGTCGCGCCGGCAAGGCGTCGACGACCGCGGCAGCCGCCGCGTCGGGCGAGGTCACGGCGGTCGGACAGTTGAGCACCAGCAAGGCGTCGGCATCGGGCTCTTCGACCAGGGCCTCGACGGCGGCAGCGTAACGCTCGGGAGGCGCATCGCCGATGATGTCGACCGGGTTGCCACGCGACCAGGTCGCGGGCAGCACCCGATCCAGCTTCGCGAACGTAGCCGGCGACAACTCGGCGAGGGTGCCACCGTGATCGACCAGGGCGTCGGTCGCGAGCACACCGATTCCGCCGCCATTGGTCAGGATCGCGAGGCGCGGCCCGCGCGGGCGATGTCCGAGGGCCAGCGTCTGGGCGGCGTCGAAGAGTTCCTCCAGGGTGAGCACGCGCAGCATGCCGGCACGCCGGAACGCGGCATCGTAGACGGCATCGCTGCCAGCGAGCGCGCCCGTGTGCGACGCCGCGGCCCGCGCCGCGGCGGCATGGCGCCCCGCCTTGACCACGATCACGGGCTTGCTGCGCGCCGCGGCCCGTGCGGCGGACATGAACTTGCGCGCATGCGTGACGGCCTCGACGTACAACAGGATCGCCCGCGTGTCGCGATCGTCGGCGAGGTAATCGAGCATGTCACCGAAATCGACGTCGAGCATGTCGCCGAGCGAGGCCAGCACCGAAAAGCCGATGTCGCGCGGCGCAGCCCAGTCGAGGATCGAGGTAATCATGGCGCCCGACTGCGCGATGAATGCGATCCCGCCGCTGCGTGCCCGCAAGTGCGCGAAGCTGGCGTCGAGGCCCGCCCCGGGCGCTATCACACCGAGGCAGTTCGGTCCCATGATGCGCACCAGGCCAGGCCGCGCGGCGGCCAGCAGACGCTCGCGCAGTGCCGCGTTATCGGCACCGTTGAAGCCGGCCGAGATCACGACGGCGGCACGGGTGCCGCGCGCACCGAGTTCAGCGACCGTATCCGGCACGCTCTCCGGCGGCGTCGCGATGACGGCCAGGTCCGGTGCCTGCGGCAACGCCGCGACGTCCGGGAAACAGGCGACCCCAAGCAGCGAATCGTAGTGCGGATTGAGGGCGTAGACCGGCCCGGGCAGTCCCGCGGCCAGCAGATTCTCGAACAGCAGGCGGCCGAGCGAGCCGGTGCGCTCGCTGGCGCCGACGAGAACGACGGAAGACGGCTTGACGAGCGCGTCGAGATTTCGGACAGACACGTTGACTCCGGGCTCGGACGAGACGGACGCTCAGTGTCGCATACCGGCCGACGCCGCGAACCGCGCCCGCGGCACCGCGGGCGCGGTTCGCGGCGGGATCAGCGGCGGAACAGCCCGATCAGGCTCGCTTTCTCGATGGTGTTGAAATTGAGATAGAAGCCGACGATGGCCGCGGAGGTGTCGGCCGTGACCGGCAGCTCCTTCAGGCCCACGGCGTGAACGGTGAAGATGTAACGGTGGATGTTCGCTCCCTCGGGCGGGCACGGTCCGCCGTAGCCCGGCTTGCCGAAATCGGTGCGTACTTCGAGCGCACCGGCCGGCATCTTGCCACTGGCGGGATCGCCGGCTCCGAGTTCGAGCGACGTGACGTCGGCCGGAATATTGGCCACGACCCAGTGCCAGAATCCGCAGCCGGTGGGCGCATCCGGATCGAAGCAGGTCACGGCGAAACTCTGCGTGCCATCGGGCACGCCGCGCCAACTCAACTGCGGCGACAGGTTGGCCCCCTTGCAGCCAAAACCGAACGCCTCGGAGAGCACGTGCTGGTTCCCCAGCAGTTCGCCTTCTTTGAAACTCTCACTGGACAGGATCAATGCCACTTGCAAACCTCCATGGGCTGAACGTCGAGACAGGCCGCGCGGGTCGCGCCGCCCTCAGTGCCGCGCGGCTTCGGCCGCGCCCATGCCGGTGATCGAACGCACGTACTGGTGATCGAAAGCGCGGGCCTCCTGCGCGGCAGCCGCGCTACGGTCGAGCACGGACACCACCATGGTAACGGCGAACGAGGCCAGCATGGAGAACAGTGCAGGGTACTTGTACGGGAACAGCGCAGTCTCGTGACCGAGCAATTCCACCCACACCGTCGGCCCCAGGATCATACATCCGATCGCGGTCACCAACCCGACGCTGCCGCCAACGACCGCCCCGCGCGTCGTCAGGCGCCGCCAGTACATCGACAAGAACAGGACCGGGAAGTTGACGCTCGCGGCGACGGCAAAGGCGAGCAGTACCATGTAGGCCACATTCTGTCCTTCGAAGGCCATCCCGAGCAGCACGGCGAGCACGCCGAGCACGAGCGATGCGATGCGCGACAGGCGCATCGTCTCCGCTTCGCTCGCACGGCCACGCCGCAGCACGCTCGCATACAAGTCATGCGAGATGGCCGACGCGCCTGACAGCGTGAGTCCCGAGACCACCGCGAGTATCGTGGCGAAGGCGACGGCCGAAATGAAGCCTAGAAACAGGTCACCGGCGGCAGCCTCGGCGAGGTGAATGGCCGCCATGTTGTTTCCACCGCGCAGCGTGCCGTCGACCAGGAAGTCGGGGTTCTGCGATACGAACACGATAGCACCGAAGCCCATGATGACCGTCAGCAGGTAGAAGTAGCCGATCAGGCCAGTCGCGATGAAAACCGACTTGCGCGCGGCGCGCGCGTCCGGCACGGTGAAGAAGCGCATCAGGATGTGCGGAAGCCCGGCAGTGCCGAAGACCAGCGCCACGCCGAGCGAGATGGCCGAAATCGGATCGGAAACGAGTCCGCCTGGCGCCATCACCGCCGAACCACTCGGATGCACGGCAATCGCCTCGACGAACATGCGTTCGAACGAAAAGTCGAAGCGAGCCATGACCACGATGGCGAGCACGGTGGACCCGAGCAACAGCAACGCCGCCTTGATGATCTGCACCCAGGTCGTCGCGATCATGCCGCCGAAGCTCACGTAGAGCACCATCAGCACGCCGACCAGCACGACCGCCGCTTCGTAGGGCAGGCCGAACAGAACCTGAATCAAGGTGCCGGCACCAACCATCTGCGCGATCAGGTACAGCACCACCACGACCAGCGTGCCACACGATGCCAGGGTGCGGATCGGCAGTGCCTGGAGGCGATAGCTGACTGCATCGGCGAAGGTATACCGGCCCAGGTTGCGCAGACGCTCGGCGAGCAGGAACAACACCAGCGGCCATCCGGCGAGACCACCGACCGAGTAGATCAGACCATCGTAGCCGCTCGTATAAACGAGGCCAGAGATGCCGAGAAACGACGCCGCCGACATGAAGTCGCCGGCAATCGCGAGGCCGTTCTGGGCACCGCTGATATTGCCGCCCGCCGCGTAGTAGTCGCTCGTCGTGCGCGTCCGCCGTGCGGCCCACCAGGTGATGCAGAGAGTCGCGACAACGAAGACCATGAACATGCCGATCGCGGTCATGTTGACCGTGCCGCGAACGGCCGCGGACGGCGCGTCCCCGGCACCAAGAGCCCCCGCGGGCACGAGGAGCCCGGCGGCGAGACCGCCAGCGTAACGATGAAGCATGGGTTCAGTCCGCGTCGTGCAGCCGCTGCACGATGGCCGCGGTGGTGCGGTCGAATTCGCCGTTGGCCCGGTAGACGTAGATGCCGGTGAGGACGAAACCGAGGAGAATGATACCGACGCCGACCGGGATGCCGATGGTGACGACCGTCGCCTCGCCGAGCGGCATCGCGAACAGCGCCGGCTGGAATGCGATGACGAGAATGAATGCGTAGTAGCTGACCAGCATGACCAGAGCAAGCGTCCAGCACAGCCGGCTGCGTCGGCGCTGCAGGTCGCGGAACTCGGGGTCATCGAATATCTTCTGGTAGAGCGCTTCCATCAAGACCTCCGCGCGTGCCGTGCCCGGCCCCGGGGCACCGGCCACGGCCCATCGTCTACCAGAGCCTGGCGCTGGCCATGCGCGCACCTTCGGCGAGCGCGGCGAACTTGGCCCACACGACAGAGTCCGCGACCATCTCCCAGCCGGCGAACGTGCCGAAGCCACAGTCGCAGCCGGCGATCACCCGCTCCCTGTCGCCGACCGCGTCGACTGCCTCGAGGATGCGATTGCAGACCACCTGAGGGTGCTCGATGTAGTTGACCGTCGAGTCGATGATGCCGGGAATGAGGATCGTGTCATCGGGCAGGCCGATCTTCTTCAGCGCTGCGTACTCATGTTGATGCCGCGGATTGGCGAACTCGATCGCAAACGCGCCGACCCGCGCCTCGCTGATCACCGGCAGGATGTCCGCCAGCGGCACGTCGCAGTCATGCGGCCCATCGTAGTTGCCCCAGCATACGTGGAGCCGGATACGCTCACGGGGAATATTGACACAGGCCTCGTTGATCGCGTCGATGTGAATGGCGATGGCGTCCTGGAACTCCTTCAGGGAGTCATGCTGGAACATCCCGTGGCGCTCCATCGCGAGGTCGGGACAATCGAGCTGCAGCAGGTAACCGCGCTCGTGGATGAGTTCGTACTCCTGCTGCATCTCGCGCGCCACGGCCCGTACGTAGGCTTCATGCGTGTCGTAGTACTTGTTGCCCATGGTCGTGCACACGATGCCCGGGCAGGCGGCCGTCATGAAGGCTTCGCTGTACTGGCCTTCGCGGCCGGCCAGCGCCGCATTGAACATCTCGTACTCACGCCGTGCAGGAGCGAGATCGATGTACTTGACCTCGGCGCTCGCCGCCGGTGCATCGAAGACCTTGGACATCACCATGCCGCGGTTGGCCCAGATCTGCCCGAAATCGGGGTAACTCGCGAAATCGGTGAACGGGAGTCGGTCGCTGGTCGCATCGAAACCCGAGAGACGCTGCGCGACATAGGTCTGGAAGCCGACGCGGGGCTGTTCGCCATCGTTGATGACGTCCAGCCCGGCGGCGATCTGTTTCTCGACACAGCGCGCGACACCGGCGGCGGCGAGTTCATCCAGGCGCTGCTCGTCGACGGACTTGCCGTCTTCCTGCGCGATGAGCAGATCCGAAAGCTCACGGTTGCGCGGCAGGCTGCCGACGTGAGTGGTCAGGATTCGATTTTCGCTGCGGTGCATGTCTCCCCTCCGACAGGCTATGTCTCTTACCGCCGGCCACTGTTGCTCCCCGGGGCCGGCATACCGGGCCAAGTGTACACGGCCCGGGGAGCCCGACACAGCCGTGGTGAAGCGCCCCGGCTCAAGGCCGCGCCGGCGCCGCCGCTATGCCCCGAGCCTCCCCCGATGCGCGCCATGTGCCTGCCCGGGCCCGGTGAATTCCACGGATTTCTGCGCCATCCCCGGTAAAGGAACGCCGCCGGGAGTCGCTAATACCTCACACGTTTCTAGTCAAAGGCTTTACTTCCCCAGGAGACACGCTATGGCAAACGTCCTTGCAGTCGATGACTCGGCTTCCATGCGACAAATGGTGTCCTTCACGCTCAAAGGCGCCGGGTACGACGTCACCGAGGCAGTTGACGGCCAGGATGCCCTGGACAAGGCACGTACGGGGAAAGTCGACGTCATCCTGACCGACGTCAACATGCCGAACATGGACGGCATCGAACTGATCCGTCAGCTGCGCGGCCTGCCCCAGTACAAGTTCACCCCGATGCTCCTGCTGACCACCGAATCGGGCGCGGACAAGAAAGCCGAGGGCAAGGCTGCCGGCGCGACCGGCTGGCTGGTCAAGCCGTTCAACCCCGATCAGCTCCTCGCGACGCTGTCGAAAGTCCTCGGCTGAGTGCTAGCGGCAACGCTTCCTCGAGCGACCCACCCACCAGCAGGGCACCAGCATGTCGATTGATATCGCGCAGTTTCACCAGGTCTTCTTCGAAGAATCGTTCGAAGGGCTGGAAATCATGGAGTCGAGCCTGCTCGACCTGGAGATCGGCCAACCCGACTCCGAAGCCATCAATACCATCTTTCGCGCCGCGCATTCGATCAAGGGCGGCAGCGGCACGTTCGGGTTCAGCGCCATCGGCGAGTTCACCCACGTGCTCGAGACCCTCCTGGACGAGATGCGCAACGGTACGCGCGACGTTACCCGCGAGGCGGTGGACGTCCTGCTGCTGGCCGTCGACAGCCTGCGCGAGATGCTGAGTGCGGCGCGGGACGGAGCCGACTTCGACGCCAACGCAGTGGCCGAAGTCCACGCCAAGCTCGAGCGCCAGCTCGCCCTCGGCGGCGACCAGGCCCCGGCCGCAACGGCACCGGCGGCACCCACGGAAAGCGCTGCGCAGCCTGCAGGTGCGGGCGACTGGATCATCGCGTTCGCGCCCCACCCGAATCTCTTCGCCACTGGTAACGACCCCGTCCGTATCCTGCGCGAGCTGCGTGCACTGGGACGCAGCGAGATCGAGGCCGACCTGTCGCAGCTGCCCGATTACGCAGAGTTCGATCCCGAGACCAGCTACGCCCGCTGGACCGTCACCCTGGACGGCAGCGTTGAAGAGCGCGCCATCCGCGAAGTCTTCGAGTGGGTCGAAGACGACGCCGACATCAGTCTGACCCGCGGCGCGGATGCTGCCGCGGCGACGGCCACGCAGAGCGGTGCCGACGATACGGCCGCCCCGGTAGTCGCGGCAGCTCCCGATGCCGACGAGCGGCGCACCGGCGAAGATCGCCGGACCGGCGACGAGCGACGCAGCACCGACCGCCGTGCGGGCGGCAACACTGCGGCAGCCTCATCGATACGCGTCGACATCGGCAAGGTCGATTCGCTGATCAACCTCGTCGGCGAGCTGGTCATCACCCAATCCATGCTCGGACAGCTCGACGACCCGCAGACCGTCGACTTCGAGAAGCTTCGCGAAGGCCTGGCGCAGCTCGAGCGCAACACCCGCGAGCTGCAGGAATCGGTCATGCGCATCCGCATGCTTCCGATCAGCTTCTCCTTCAACCGTTTCCCACGCCTCGTACGCGACCTCAGCACCAAGCTCGGCAAGGAGGTGGAACTGAAGATCGTCGGCGAGCAGACCGAGCTCGACAAGACCGTCCTCGAGAAAATTGCCGACCCGCTGGTGCATCTGGTCCGCAACGCGCTCGACCACGGCATCGAGAAGCCTGACATCCGCGCCGAGGCCGGCAAACCCCTCTGCGGCACGCTGACCCTGGCCGCGCGCCACGAAGGCGGCAACATCGTCATCGAGATCAGCGACGACGGCGCTGGCCTGGACGCCGAGAAACTGCTCGCCAAGGCGCGCGAACGCGGCCTGGTCGGCGCCGACGAAGTGCTGCCCGAGGAGCGCATCCACGAACTCATCTTCCACCCTGGCTTCTCCACGGCGAAAGAACTCAGCGACGTGTCCGGACGCGGCGTCGGCATGGATGTCGTCAAGCGCAACATCAAGGAGCTGGGCGGCGTCATCGAGCTGCATTCGACCTTCGGCGCCGGTTCGACTATCCGCATTCGCCTGCCACTGACCCTGGCCATCCTCGATGGTCAGCTCGTCCGGGTCGGCGACCAGACCTACATCGTGCCGCTGGTCTCCATCGTCGAGTCGCTGCAAATCGATCCCGAGCGCGTCAAGTCCGTCGTCGGCGCGGCCGAACTGTACCGGCTGCGCGGCGAGTACATACCGATCGTCCGTCTTTACGAGGTGTTCAACATCGAGCCGCAGTCGAGCGCACTCGAGGACGGCCTGATCGTGGTCGTCGAGGGCGAAGGCCAGCGGGCCGGGATCCTCATCGACGAGCTCCTCGGCCAGCAGCAGGTGGTCATCAAGAGCCTCGAGACGAACTATCGCAAGGTCGACGGAATCTCGGGAGCGACCATCCTCGGTGACGGCACGGTCGCGATGATCATGGACGCCGGCGGTCTCATCGCCCTCAACCGAATACAGCCACAGTCCCCCATCCCCTCACCCAAAGTCAAAGCCGCGTAGGAGTGATCCGCATGGACACCAGCATGAACGCACAACCCATTGAAATGGGTATCGGCGACAACGTCAGCGACGCCGATCAGTACCTCACCTTTCTTCTCAACGGAGAAGAGTACGGCGTGGATATCCTGCGTGTGCAGGAGATCAAGGGCTGGATGGCGACTACCCAGATTCCCAACACCCCGGAATACATTCGCGGCGTGATGAATCTGCGCGGCGCCATCGTGCCGATCATCGACCTGCGGCTGCGCTTCAACATGCCGGCCATCGAGTACACGGCAACCACCGTGGTCATTGTCCTCAAGGTCGAATGCGAAGCGGGCGAGCGCACCATCGGGTTCGTCGTCGACGCGGTCTCGGACGTCTACAACGTCTCCGCCGAGCAATTCAAGGCCGCGCCGGACTTCGGCTCCCACGTCCATACGGACTTCATCCGTGCACTGGCCACCGTCGACGACAAGATGGTGATCCTGCTCGACATCGACCGGCTCGTGGGCGGCGATGACGTGCTCAATGCCAGCGGCTCACAGCACTGAGGCGGGCGGAAACATGAGCAACGACAAGCTTGCCGAGTACTTCGATCTGAATCTGATCGAAGAATCCTTCCAGCTCCTGGCCAGCCAGGCCGAGGAGCTGGTCGAACGCTTCTACACCCGCCTGTTCGCCGAGCACCCGGAAGTCAAGCCCCTGTTCGCCAACAGCAATCCGGCTGAGCAGCGGCGCAAGCTCGTCGGCGCGCTGGTGACCGTCGTCAACAGCCTGCGTGA
>Ga0180435_10002383_pt1 | contig 19208 bp, 16 predicted proteins | sample SS_ome_3_FD_132467 | JGI IMG/M metagenome (GOLD analysis project Ga0180435, IMG submission 132467) | Hypersaline lake sediment archaeal communities from the Salton Sea, California, USA - SS_3_S_1 metaG | ecosystem: Environmental > Aquatic > Non-marine Saline and Alkaline > Hypersaline >...
CCCCAAAGACAAGGCGGATAATCGCGGCGTCTTGTCTCGGCGTAGCTTGCAGAGCAAAGACGGAAGCCGAAGGCGAAGACGGATATTTCAATGGGACCACGGGTTTACCCGTGGGGATCCATTACAACCTATCTCAAAATAAATATTTGGTCCTCTGGCATGGGCTTGGATAGATAGAAAGCGGAGCATATAGGCTATATATTAAAATTTTGAACTGTTTTTCCATGCCGCCAGAGGGAATTAATTTATTTTGAGATAGCTTGTAGACATTAACTGATTTTCCCGTCCCCCAGGGTCACAATCCCCAAATACCCATCCACGGTGATGTCATCGCCCGTGTGTATCAGGTCGGTTGCATCGGGTACACCGGTAATGCAAGGCAGGCCGTATTCGCGCGCAATGATGGCCCCATGGATGAGCATGCCCCCCCGGCGTTCCACTACGGCTGTTGCCAGGGGCACCACAAAGGTGATGTTGGGATCCACGGCATCACATATCAAGACTTCCCCATGTTTGAAATCGGCCAAGTCTTCGTGGCGATGAATCACACGGGCTTTGCCTTTGGCGATCCCGGGGCCTGCGGGCTGACCGGTCAGCTGCCGGGCTTTGACTTTTTCGCCTTGGCTCGAGGCGCCGGCAGTCGGTTTTGCTTGCTCTGACAGCATGTCGAGGTCAGTAAGAACTTGTCCTAGAATTTTTTTGGCCTTGTGATCAACAGAATTCTCAAGCCGATGCTTCGCTTCCTGAACCGCGGCCAGTAGCTGAGCCTCGATGCGACCCAGATAGATATTATCATCATCGCGCAGTTGATAGCTGTTGCGGGCCAGGTCTAACAACGCCTGCGCCCATTCCTGTTGATCGGCGTCAAAGCCGGCCAGATAATTCTGCTGTAATTGACTGATATGACCGGCCTTGGCATGATCGACTGACTGGGGCGGATGTGAAGCCATCTCCAATAATAATTTGAAGAGCGGGCCGGTACCGAGGACGCAGTCGGTACCACCGGTTACCGCACAGGACAGGTCGCCGAACTTTTGGATGAACGCATCGATTCGGGCTGCAAAGTCAGCATTTAAGCTTGTGCTGTCACCCTGTTGCAGCTGCTGTGCCAACAAGGGATCGTTGCGGACCCACTCTGCCAGGTCCATGAGCATGTTGTTGCGTTGGATACTGGCCATACCGGTGTGGGTCAAAAGATCCATGAATGCGTAGGGATCCTCAGGCCGGATAACATCGTTGTATACCTGACCAAAGAGGCGCACGCCGTGGGCATAGGGTATGAAGTCGGCCCAATAGATATTGACCCATGTGTGGTTGATTTCCCAACGCCGTTTGATTTCCCGGGCTAAATCTTGGTTTGAAAAAGCAGTCAGATCCATATCTCCGAGATCTTTGGCGACCACAATCATTTCCGGTATCAATTCGGTTTCGATTTTTCGGCGCAATTCTTTGAGATTGTCGAAACTGCGATGCAGGCTGAGATACCAACCGCGCTGGTCACCGGATTGATCGGACTTGAGGGTAGTGATCGGGCGCGATTGTAGAATTACCAGGGCGTTTCCCTGATAAGTCCATTCCACATCCTGGGGATTGCCGAAATAGTTTTCCGCTTTGTGGGCCGTGGCGTATACCGATTTTACTTCATCCGTCTCCAATGGCGGTAGCTCGGCTTTCTCACGCGGCAGTTTTATCTGGCGGATGCCGTCCGGACCTGGTGTGAGCCACTCTTTTCTCAATGGTGCTGTGTGTGATACGATTTTCTGGCTGGTTCGATCGATAATCCAACGGTCCGGCTCAATGGTGCCGTCCACCAATCCCTGGTTGAGCCCGTATACCGATTCAAGAATGGCCTGGCTTTCATCGTTGGGATTGCGGGTAAATACCACACCGGATTTTTCTCCTGCTATACTTTCCTGGATAACGACGGCCATGGCACTTTTTTCCACATTTAGCCCGATCTCTTGACGATACAGCAGGGCCGCATCCGACCAGAGCGAGGCCCAAACCAGACGCAGGTGTTTAAGAATATTATCGGCACCGCGCACATTTATGAAGGATTCGTGCAAACCGGCGAAGGATGACTGCCGGGTATCCTCGTCCGGTGCCGAAGACCGAATGGCCACGGCTTTGTCCTGGAATTGTGCCTGTACATGTTGGCGAATTGTTTGGGTCAGATCAGAAGGGAAGTCTACCGTCAGGAACATATTGCGAATCCGGGTTGCACAATCCCATATTTCTTCCCAGCGCATTTCTTTGAAATCTTTCCGGTTGATCTCCAAAAGAATGCGTTCACGTAAACCCGATCGGTTCACATACTCATGGTAAGCATCGACGGTGATGCAAATGGTCTTGGGAACCGTGAACCCGGCGTTGACAAGCTGTGACAATGCAAAGCCTTTGCCACCAACAGTCCGGCGATTACCATCATGAATATCTTCGGTTGTGAGAATCCAGTTCATGGGCTTAAATGCAGCTCGGTCACATGTTGAAAATTTTTTACCATGTAGTAGCTGGCCACAGCCACATCGATGAGCGCGCAGGTGGGTGAATCCAGAAAATCGATTAGGTGCGGATGTCTGGCCAAATATTGGTTCCGAATCGTTTTCCTTTCGGCACCACTGAGTTCCGTGGCTTTGCCGACCGCCGTAACGGATATGGCTCGGTGAAAGTCGGACGTCTGGTTGGTGCTGCTGTTTATCAACAGGGCCACCCGGTTTTCGGCCTGTAAATTGGCGTACTTGCGCGTGGTGTTGGGTGTGGCAAAGTAGATATGTTTAAAGTCTTTACTGGACACAAATGCCACCAGGCTGGCATAGGGCTGGCCAGCCTGGTGGGTTGCCAATGTTGCCAGTTTCTGAGAATGGAACAACTCTTCCAAACGTCTGCGAAAGTCTGCTTTTTTATCCATCCGTATAATTCCAGTATCCGAACCAAGGTCTGTTGGATCCGCTTTATCGAAAGGTACCGATAAGTGCCTAGTGGTCAAACGTTATGGGCGAACAAGCTCTTGGCGGTAGCCATGAGCCAAGAGCTAATTAATCATTGTAGCTCAATTCAGGCATTTTGTCGTGTGAAATATTGCCGCTGCTTCTAGGGGGATACCCAGTGCTGCTTTTTCAGAACCCGGAAGCTTATTTCCCGGCCCCCACCAAAGGAAGCTCTTTCTCGATTGTAAAGAATACCAGATAGTTGGATTCGTCTGTCTTTCGAATATATTGCCGGCGTCTCAAGGATTGAATGAGATCACTGTTCTCTTCTTCCCGGACCTTGGTTAAAAAAAGACGTTTGCCCTTGTAGCCGGGTCCTTTCTCAATAAACATATAGCAGGCATGTGGATTGGATTCAAGGTTATGGTGGGTCAACCGATCACGCATGATCATGGCAAGGGTGCCGTCCTCCATGAAATGTGGCCTTGCATAGATGGCCGTATCCACTTTACCGTTACTGTCTGCCGTGGCGAGTACGCCTGTCCCTTTAGTCTCTTCAAAATATGTCTTTAGATTCATGCTAGTCTCCTAATAATTTCAACATATGAGTCAAAATTTGAGAATTTTGACTTTTTACGAGCACATCAAAATTGCAGATCTAATATAATGCCGATTGCGAAAACATCAAGAACATGAAACCGTTGAAAATATCACAATGTATCAGACCTGTTGGCATTGTCAGAATAGAACGTTTGTCGAAAGGTCGTTCCAAATCCGGTAATGGGTTGCGTCTGTGCTGGATTATTGCGTATGGCCGGAACAGCATGGTCCAAACGCTCTATTTTGATGGGATGAGTATGCGTAGATGATAAAGAGATAACAGCAAATCGGCATCCGGGATCATTTGTTGCTGTTGCGCCAAGGACTGGATCACCGCATCGACCGGCAGGCGGCCGTCGAAGTAATCCAGGACAGCATAAAGGCGCTGCGTTAACTCTACAGCGTCTCGGGGCAGGTAAGCACTGACGATATAGGTTCCGTGACGGGTTTTTTGGACACGCATATCCGGGTTGCGTTTTAGGTATGGCGGCGGGTCGGGGTTGATCATTTTTTCATGCCGTACCATTACCTGATTCAATCGAATAGTGTGACCGATTCCGATCAACGTGTTGAATATCTCCGGAGTCAATGCCGATACCTGTTCAAATGCTTTTTGGTAAAATTCCTCTTCCCGGTCTACCCAGGAGCCCCATGCTTGTGCGTATTGTTCCGGTGATTGGGCGCGGCCATCGAGTTCTTCCACTGTGAGCGCCATGGGATTCCGAGAGGATCGTAGAATTCTTTCAGGTGCAAACTCGAATTGATGCAGTACGTAGCGGCTTAGAATTTTTTGCAAATAATCCCAATAGGCCCGTAGGTCGCGCCAAAATTCGAGGCCTTCCTGCCCCCGATCGTACTTGCAGAACCAGGTGCGGCAGGTGGCCGTGAGATAAGGCCACAAGGTGCACCGACCATGATCACTAGCAAAGAACGGACAGATCAGAAGCTGGCTTTTTCCAAAAAAATCCGGGGTGTTGTGAACCAGGACTGTATATTTGCGCGGGCGTTCCAAGCCAAAAGGGCTCGTGGATATTTTAGCCCTGATTTGGTTTTTGAGCCTGGTTTGGGCGTCCTGGTAGGTGGGATCTGTTTCCGCCAGAATCGCACCCACCAGATAATTGGGGATATCCGGAAAATAGGTACAGCATTTGCTGGCCGGTGAGTAGGTTAGATCCGGACCCGGGTGTTCGTTCGTTGGGTCCGGCAGCATGACGCAGTCCTGGCAGGCTGCCGATGTTTCGCGCGGGATCTGGTCTTGAAAAAAATCAGGCAGGAATCGATGGTAAAACGCAGGGAACAGATCCCGCATGCGCATCGTCGACATGGCAATTTCTCCGAAGAATGGCGGTCCGGAAATTATACAACGATAGAACCTCCCCTATGAGCCGAGGATCTATAGGAACAATCTTGATGGGGCCAGGGAATTATCCACGGGGACCCATTACCATTTATCGTGGGTCAAACTCGGATTTATCAAGTTGTTTTCCCATTTTAGATCTTGGATTTTACCATCGACTGACGTGATTTTACCATCAACGCTTGTTTCGATTTTTGGGAATAGCAGCGTGTTGGTTGACAAGGTGAAGCCGCCTTTTACCCGTTGCATTTCATCGGCACTGATTTTCATGTCTTTGGGCAGATCTTTAATTTTTACGCGCGCCATTTTAGGTTCCTCCCTTGGGTTTTGTGATGCTAATCCTCGTCAGATTCCTCCAGGACTTCAATCCATTTATCATGATTATCATCTGTAGATTCACCATGTATACCGGCAACAAGAGACAGGGAGATGGGTTTGAGAAGCGCACCACCGCGTACCTTTTTCATTTCCTGCGAGCTGATCTTCATGTCTTTGGGCAGGTCTTTTAATTGAATGCGTGTCACGTTATGCACCCCCTTTCTCAGCCTTTTCCACAAGATCCAGATATTCATTATAGCTTAAGATAACCGAAAGGGGTTTGCCCTGTCGGTTGACCAGAAAACGCTTGCCATCAACAGCAGTCCGGTGCAGCACCTCACCAAAAGTTGTTTTGGCCTTTGTGGCTGCAATCGGTTCCAGGTCTTTAATGCTTATTTTGGCCATGAATTGATATTTTTCTTGATTAAATTGATCGATTTAATCAAATTGTATCAAATTGATATGTCTTGTCAAGAAAAAAATGATTATTTGACGGTTTTGTTTAGCCAGCGTTGATAAACAATTTCACGCATGGTTTCCTTGACCGGTGCGGAATTATATAATTTGGTTTTGGCTGCCTTCTTAACCAGATTGTCTTTGAACGCATTGATCAACAGGTTTTCTTCCAGATAGACCTCCAGGGCTTCCAGAGTGAGGCCGTTGGCTTTGAGCCAGGCTTCGGTTTGAGATGCCTTGTTGAGCCCGTGCATGAGCCGAAAGGCATCGGCAGCCTTTTGCAATTTTTGCTTGCTGACTTTTAGTCCTTGTTTACGCGCTTTTTCGGCCGTGACTTTGCGAACAACCACTTCCCGTAGTGCCGGTTCGAACCGACCAGAGATTTTTAAAAAATTGACGACGTCAGCCACTGCTACTTCCATTTCCTTGCTTTTTTTTGCCATGATCGAACCTCCTTTGGATTTAGTTACAGCGAACCCCGTCTTGTAAAGCAGGGGCCAGCCATTCCGTGAAAAGTGCCTGGCGAATTTGCTCTTTAAGGCGGGCGTCAAGCTCCGGCTTGATCAATTCCTCTACGTATATCAGCTGAAAGAAATCGTTGGTATCAAAGGGACCCAGCAGATCACCCGGGTTGGCATTGAAGACTTTGGCCGATATGGCTTCGGCCAATGCATTACGGGGCATCAAACCGATATAGCCACCGGCATAGCGGCTGTTGCTATCCAGGGAATATTTTCTGGCCAAGGTATGAAAATCGGCCTCGTCTTCGGTTATCTGCATGACGAGCTCGTTGGCCAGTTCGATTTTATCAACCAGGATGATAGACAGCCGTGCCTGGTCAAATTGGGAGCGGTTGTTCACGAAGTACGACTCAATTTTGGTCGCGCCCGCCAGATGGTCCATGAGTTTGTTGGTTAATAGTGCCGTCTCGCAATACATTTCGAGGTCCTCGATGGTCAGACCGGCCCTGGCAAGCTGGTCCAGTGTTTCCTGGGCATGATACATGCCGCGGCTGGTTCTGAAATTATCCACGAATTCTTGGAGTTCTGAATCCGATACGCTCAGGCCTAATTCGGGGGCCTTTTTGCGGACTTCCTGGTTCCGAATTATGCCGGTGTATATGGAATCCTGCTGGCCACTCAGGTGCAGATATTTAACGACATCATCGGATGTAAACGATCCCGGACCATAATCAATTTTCAATTTGTCCTCCTTTTGGCTTTTTGAAATATAATCGAAAAAATACTCCGTTTTTTGGTGATGATTTCGGCAATGGCCGTCATGCCCGGTCTGACCGGGTAGGACTTACCCGCAATTGTGAAATGCCATGTGTCCAGGGTGCCGTGTGCCCGGTATACCATTTCCAGCCGGGCGTCTTGCACTGCGGCAGGAGATATAGCGGCCACTTGACCCATCAGGACACCGTGATCCATGTAGGGAAAGGCATCAAACTTAAATTTGATAGGCATGCCGGTGTTAATGAAACCAATGTCTCGATTACTGATGGTGATATCCATATAAAGCGGCTGGTCGTCGGGCAATATGGTGCAGAGCAGATCCGATTGACGTACATAGTCTCCCACATTCCGGAAAAACAGTTCAGCAATAATTCCGGAATTTTCGGCTTGCACCGTATTGTCGGATTTGAGTGTGCGCGTCCCTGTGGCCAGGTTCTGGACCGAGACTTTGCTCAGGTTCATTGCCAGTTCATTGCGCATGCTGTTTAGAGTCGATTCCAGCTCCAGCCGGAGGTTCTGGGCCTGCTTTTCCAGGATTTGACTTCGCGATTGGACCTCGTTATTCTGCTTGGCAATTTCTTCTTTGATAATGGCGTTTTCTTTCAGCGTAATCTCTTTTTGAGTCCGGATCTGTTCCAGCTCAGAGCGTGCCTTTTCAACGCGTACTTTTGAAAAATTGAGTTCCCTTACGGAAACAACGCCTTTTTGATACAAATTGTTTATGCGACTGAGCTCCTCGGAGTAGAGCGCCATCTCTTGCTGCCAGTATTTTTCTTCGGAATGAATGGTTTTCAGGGTCAGGTGGTTTTGTTCAAGCTTTAGATTTTTGAGCGAAATGAATTTTTGATGGCTGTCTTTTAACTGGGCAAGTTCATCCAGAACCGATGAAATTCGTGTGTCATAGGATTTTTGCGTGAGGGGGATGGCCTGGCGCAGTTCATCTATCTTTGATTGATAGGTGAGGGTCTCTTTTGAACGCAGCAGAAACAGAGGATCGTTCTTTTGTACGGGCTGTCCTTCGGTGATAAAAATTTTATCAATATACCCATCGCGATCAGATAGAATTTTCATCATATGCGAGACCGGACGGGCAACCGCTTTGCATTCGACGACGACATCAAACTTGCTTTGGGTCGCGTAAATAATTGCAGCAACAATAAATAGGAGCAAAAGGTATAAGATGCCGCGCGAATAGAGCGAGGGCATTTGGCGTAGGTTTTTAACCACCAGATAATTCTGCGTTGGCGATTCTTCCGGCATTTGTTCATAAATCTCGGATTCCGGGCTTTCATGGTTGTCTTTGCGGTGATTCGGCATGGGTGCCTTCCTCAGAGATTCAGCTGCTGATGGTTCAGGTAATGATAGAGGCCCTGTTTCGCCATCAAACTTTCGTGATCGCCCTGTTCGATGATTTCGCCATTGTCGAGAACCAGAATGATGTCGGCATTGCGAACGGTACTTAAGCGATGCGCGATGACAATGGCCGTTTTGTTTTTCAGGATCGTATTGAAGTTACTTTGAATGGCCAGCTCTGATTCGGTGTCCAGCGAGCTGGTGGCTTCATCAAATATCATGATTTTGGGATTGTTATAAAGTACTCTGGCAATGGTAATCCGCTGCTGTTGACCGCCTGATAATTGCAACCCGCTTTCACCGACTGGGGTGTCATAACCTTGGCCCAGACCACTGATAAAATCGTGGGCATTGGCCAACTTGGCCGCTTCAATAATTTTTTCGATGCTCTCATCTGGATCGCCAATGGATATATTTTCACGAATGGAGGCATTAAAAATGTGCGTATCTTGAAGCACAAACCCGACAATTTTTCGTAGTGAGGATAAATTGATGTTGCGAATATCAAAGCCATCGATGGTGATCTTGCCTTCAGAAACATCATAAAAACGGGCAATCAGACGAACGAGCGTGGTTTTGCCTGATCCGCTGCGTCCCACAATTGCGACTGTTTGTCCTGGCAGAACCTTGAATTTCAGACCCGAAAGAATGTAGGGATCCTCCTGACTGCCGTAGCGAAAGAAGACATTCTCAAATTCAATTTCACCCCGGGGGTCCGTAAGGACCATATCAGTGCCGTTGTCGATTGAAGATGGAAATTCAGGGTCGGCCGTAAAAACATCGTTGAGGCGGTCCACGGATACCAGGGTTTGTTGAATATTGTCCCAGGAGGCAACCAGACGGTTGATCGGTGTGATCACACTTCCCAACAGGGCCATAAACGCCATCAATTCACCGACGCTCATGGCTTGCTGGATGACTTGATGGGCTCCGTACCAAAGGATAACTGTGGAGCTGAGCGCCGCCACGAATTCGCCCAGGGAGTTAAAATACATGGTCGTATTGAGCAGGTGAAAATCGATATTGAGGCTTTTGACAAATTTATCTTCCCATTTCCATCGCGTGCTGTGCTCGATATTCATGGCTTTGACCGTATCAATGGCCTGCATGGATTCAATCAGGTGAGAACTCGATTCGGTTCGGGCGGCAAATGAATCGATATTCAACTTTTTCAACATGGGTGTAAATCCGAGCGTCATGAGGATAAAGATTGGAATAAAAATAAGAACACCCAGGGTAAGTTGCAGATTATAGTAAAACATCAAAGAAAGATAAACCCCGATCAATAACGTATCGAGTACGATCGTTAGGGCTGTATTGGTCAGGAAGGATCGGATCTTGGTGTTCTCGCTGAAACGGGAAATAAAATCACCGATCTTGCGCGTTTTAAAGTAGCCCAGCGGAAGCGCGAGCAGGTGTTTATAAAATACGGTCAGCATTTTTAAATCGATCTTCATGCTGGTGTGAATGATCAGATACTGGCGCACAATGATGGTTAGAACTCTGAATACCAAGACGATCAGCATACCGATGAGAAGAATATTGAGCATTGAAACATTCTGATGAATCAACACTTTATCTATAATGTTTTGTGTGAAAATCGGCGTTGCCAGTCCAAACAGATTGAGCATGAGGGAAGCGATAAAAATTTCCAAAAGGATTGCTTTATGGGGTTTGATAAATCGGAAGAACCGATTTAAAGAAGAGGTGTCTTCGGATTGTTCTTCAAACGCGGCGGTGGGTTCCAGCGTCAGGGTAATGCCTTTCCAGTTGTCTTCGAAATATTTGCGGGTATATCGCCGGTTCCCCAATGCCGGGTCAGAAACCCAGATGTAACGGCGATTTATTTTGTATACGACGATATAATGATATCCCTGCCAGTGTACGATGCAGGGAAGTGTGGCGGACCTCAGTGACTCATAATCCAGTCGTAAACCGCGGGTTGAAAAACCGAGTTGTTCGGCGGCACTGGCCAGGTCGGCTAATGAGGATCCACTCAGATCCACATGGGCCAGTTCGTGCAAGCGACTGGCCGAAAAAATTTTACCGTAATATTTTGCAATCATCATGATGCAGGTGGTGCCGCAGCTCATTTCATCGTGCTGCCGGATGAACGGAAAAAACAGTCGTGATCGACGGCGGCGGGCTGTTTTATCTTTCTGTTGTCCACCTGATTTACGGGTTTTTTCATCGGGATCGGCCGGTTCTTTTTGGACAGCGATTTTTTTGCCGCCGGCCAGTTCCTGTTTAATCAGTTCATGGTAGGCAACCGGCGGCGCTTCTGAATGGTATGTGCTTATCCGGTCTTCGATGACCTTCTTGAGCTTGGGCGACTCAAGCACCAAGGCATCAAAGGCATCGCGGCTCAACGAAAAGAGGGTGCAATCGGTCAAACATATGACATCTGCGTATCGACGCTTGTCCTCGATGAGTGCTTTTTCACCAAAAAACTGACCTTCACGCATGAAATTGATAATTTCCGCTTTTTCTCCTTCCCAGCGCACCACTTTGAGCTTACCACTTTCAACCAAATAAAACTTGTCCGGTTCCGCATCCTGGCGAAAAACGACTTCATTTTGCTTGAAAAATTCCAACTTGAACTGCCGCGTCAGGGCCTGCAGCTCCTTGGGAGTGGCCACTGACAAATCACTACAGGTTTTCAAGAAATGATATATGGATGAATACTTAATAAATTTATCGAATTCCTGTCTTAATTCGGGTTTGGTGAACAGGAATCGGTTGAATGCCTCTCGAGAAAAGACAATCAGAACGCTGTCTTCGGCAGCGCGGGCAGTGGTGTTACGAGGACGTTCGGTGATGAGGGCATTTTCACCAAAATGGTCTCCTTTGGCCCGTATACCCAGGTTGATCTCTTTGTTTAATTCATTGGTATGTAAAATTCGGATTTTCCCACTGTAAACAAGATAAAAAAGGTCCCCGGACGTTCCTTGTTCAAATATGGTTTCACCCGCAGTGTAGGATGCTAACTCGGCCGTTTTAACAAATTCCGCTAATTCTTCATCTGTACAAATAGAGAGAAGGGGAATTTTGCGGATAAATTCTGACAAGTTTTGGATGTCCATACAGCCACCTTGTGAGGACATTAAAAAACCCCAGGGTTTCCTTTACCGAGAAAACGAGGGGATTTGTTGCATGGTCGGTTCCTTTTCTATTGACTGGTACGACAAGCGATCCGGTGCGGGAATCAACCGCCATGTATAGCCTGAGTATTTTGTCAGGGAATAATTTTAAAGATACCGTTCAATCTTTCTGATGTCAAGTGGGGAAGGATAATCCCGAACTAAACGAGATTGTTCGGTATATTAATCAGGTATTAAAACCTGGACACCCGGTCATCAGTGCGTGCTTACGGCTGAGGGGATATTGGCGACAGAATTTGGGTTTGACATCTTGAATGCGGCAGTACCAAATATTTTCGTGGGGATTTTTATACAAAAAGGGGCATCCCCGGACAAAATCGCGGGTACCGGGTTTCATCCAAACCCGGTAAATGGTTTCGGCACCTTTCTTTGGAAAAACACCGACCCATTCGAGGATGTCATTTCTGCCTGATTGCTTCCAGGCATCCACATCTTCGGGGGTCAGGGAATCATGGTATATCAGGGTTTGGCAACAGTGGCCGCATTGTTTACACGTAAAGTCTTGCATCCCTGTCGACAACAGGATGCCTGCGGTTTTTGTATCTTGATCGGTTTGTAACTGGGCTGTTGTCCGAAATACACGGCCGCAAATGGCAGCCAGGGTCTTGAGATCATGCTGGGCCTGGGAGACCAGTTCGCACATGAATGCGATCAATTCATCGCCTTCCATCCAGCGCATCTTGGATTTTCCGGGTAGACGCATCCAAAGACCATCTTTGCCTGGTTCTCGTTGGGCCACCATACGACCATCGGATACCACAGAGACAAGTTCACTGAATAAAAGTACCTGTGGTTCGTATTGTCGAAAATCTTCACAAACAGCCTGGACAGCCTCCTGGGGCGCAAGAAAAATCTGGTTTTCCGCATTCATCATAAAAACAGATTAGCAGGGCTCACGACCTTCTGCAAGCGTGTTTGAATGAAATCATCTTAACGACAGTTTCACGAAGACCTGCTATACAAAAGACCTTCCAAACCAATCGCTATTAAGGAAGCAAAAAAACGGATTTATCCATCTTTCCGTCGACAACAAACAGGGATACGCCTTATTCCGCAATCGGAACGCTATTCTGACAGTCAGTATAAGCATCGCTATCCTGACAGAAGCGGTAAGCAGAAACGAGTAGGTCGTTAGGCTGAAGACTGTTAGACTTTCAGACGCTTGTGGTAAAAATGCTATTCGCAACCTAAATACCAAACACAAAACACAAAATCGGAATCCCATCCTTCGGTTGTCATCCCCGAGGAATCGGGGATCCGTGCGCCTGGAGGCAGGCGCAATCAGGGAGGTGAAACTCCTCCTCCGGGAGATGTTCGCTCCCGGTAGCCAAAGGTAACTGCGTCACCGCGAGGTGGGGTGGAGAGCAACCCGAAGCGAACATGCAGTCCGTAGCAGTATTGCGAACACGATTCGGCCGTACGCAGCGACGAGTTTACGGATCCAAAGTGAAGTTCAGACCGGGATCGAGGATCTCGGAGGCCCATCACGCTGGGCGGGCAGCGGAAAAGCGATGATGGAGCGCGTCAGGTGTTTGGAGACGGAATTGCGCACGGGAACCTACCGGCCACGCCCGATACGCCGGATCTATATTCCAAAACCCGGGACCAAGGAGAAACGGTCCTTAGGGATCCCGACCGTCAGAGACAAGGTGGTTCAAACCGCGCTCAAAATGGTCATCGAACCAATCTTTGAGCGCGAATTTATGGACACCAGTTACGGCTTTCGTCCCGGCAAAGGATGTATAGAGGACTCTTAGAAAGGTCGAACGATTGCTGCAAGCAGGCTACACGAGGGTAGTGGATGCCGACCTGAAAAGCTATTTTGGCAACCTTAACCACGAATGGATGATGCGTTTTGTAGAGTATCGGATTGGAGACCCGCGCTTGATCAGCCTGATACGACGGTGGCTCAGAGCTGGTGTGCTGGAAAACGGAGAGATACATCCGAACGAGGAAGAAACTCCACAAGGTGGTTCGATCAGTGTATTATTGAGCAATTTGTACCTGCACTATGTACTTGACCTGTGGTTTGAGCGGTCGGTTAAATCCCGTTTGGAAGGCGAAGCCTATCTTGCGCGGTACATTGACGACTTTGTGCTTTGTTTCCAATACAGGTCGGATGCCATTCGCGTTCAGGCAGCCTTGCGCAAGCGATTGATGAAGTTTTCCCTTCACCTAGAGCCGACAAAGACCAAGCTGCTCGAGTTTGGCCGTTTTGCCCATCGTGATGCGTGTAAACGAGGTCGTAAACGCCCTGAGACGATTTATTTTTTGGGCATAACCCTTTATTGCACGCGTAACCAAAAGAGCAATTTCTAGGTTGGGATACGTACCGAAAAATCGCGACTTCAGCCTAGTTTATCACAGTTACGTGAGTTGATGCGACGATGTAGGCACCTGTCCGTAGGGGAGCAGGGGATAAAAATCAACCGAGTATCGCGCGGACATTATGCATACTATGGCATTACTGGAAATTTTAGAGCATTGCAGCGGGTGCATAGGGTGACTGAACGCTTTTGGCGCAAAATGCTGGGCAGCCGAAGTAATAGAGGGCATGTCACGTGGGAAGCGTTCTACCGAATTAAGGAACGCTATCCGTTACAGCGACCAAAGCTGTATTTACCCTATCGGGAACTACAGGCTATCGCCGTGTTGTGAAACAATTTCTGAAGAGCGTAGTGCGGGAAATCTGCACGCTACGTTCTGTGGGAAACGGAGGTGGGTAACTGCCTCCGGTGACCCGGTCTTCGGTTGAACAATCGGCCGGGGCTACTCTACGAGTTTTTGAAAACATGACCCTTTCAACCGGTTTACATAACACGATAAATCTTTCTACCAATCCATTTCAAAGTTTGTGGTGAATTCACCTTTTTCAGCACATCCACCATTTGATATCTTAGGGGATCGGGTTTATACCGTTGGATAATCTGATTCCATATTTCTCTCCGGCGGGTGAACATGCCACCAGAAAATTTTAAATGTAAACAGTGTGGGAACCGTTGCATGAATTTTGGAGAATGAATGTGTTTATGATCTCTGGATAGACCTGCAAACAGATGATGATGTTACCCCTATCGGGATAAGGACGCATTGCTGCTACAATTGACATTGATATGAACATTTGCTAAGAAAATTCGGGTGCCTTCCACCCCATTTTCCAACAAAAGGATCAGATTGCTATTTCCCAAGAAAAGCGTTGTAGCTGCTTGATCACGAGCACATTGAGGTCAAAATGAGCACTAAATGCTTGTGCCTGATTGTATTGATAGCGGTATTTTGGATTCAAGCAATCGCGGTGGTTTGGGCTCAACAGGTTAATAACACAGCCTTTGTCCGGGTGAATCTTGTCCCAATGACGAAGGAAACGATTATTCCCAACCAAACAGTTCTTGTTAAAGGATCACGCATCATTGCAATTGGCCTGTCTGGGAGCACGCACATACCTGAAGATGCCGCCATCATCGACGGCTCAAGTGCGTATTTAGTACCCGGTCTTGCTGATATGCATATGCACACAAACACCAACTGGCTGAGCGATGATTGGCCGGTATCACCATTTTATTTGTACCTTGCCAACGGCGTAACCTCTATCAGAAACTTCGGATCAAAAGGTCGATCTCCGGTCAATGTTCTACACTGGCGGGAGGGCATCAATAAAGGGGAACTCATTGGCCCGACAATATACACCTGCGGAGAACAGCTGAGAGGATATATTGACAACCCCGAAGAAAGGGTACGCAATCAAAAGGCAAAATCCTTTGATTTTATCAAGCTGTATTCATACCTGTCCACGGAAGAATTCAACCGGGTGATGTCAACTGCCAAAGAAGTCGGTATATACGCAGCCGGACACATTCCATTTCAAGTCGGGCTGGCAGGTTTTTTATCGGGTGGTATGGATGAAATCGCTCACATTGAAGAACTGTTTTGGGAATATGTCGATTTTAACCGGAATGGCGCGTTCAATCGTGAGGATGCGTGGATGTCCCATGTCATCCGAACAACCTTTCAACAGTATAAACCATATTTGCAGTCCGACACAAAGAGCATGCGTATGCTATTTGACAGCAAAATGAGGATGACAGCGAAACAAGTGAAGTCAGCCGCCATACCTGTCTGCACGACCTTATTTTTAGATGAATTGATCATGGAGAAGCTTTTTGAACCCGAATCGTTTTTAGCGAGTCCAGAGAACCGATTCCTGCCCAATTATTTCCTGGATGCATTCAGGCAGGGGCGAGAAAAACACCAAATGCAATTTCGCGGCGGTGAGGTATTCGCACCATTTAAACGTAAAGTTGACCTGATGCTTCTGCATCATTTGAAGGAAGCGGGTGTTCCGCTGATACTCGGCACCGACGCGGGTGGGGGGGGGATGGGTCTTGTCCCCGGGGTATCGGTCCATGATGAATTGCGTATTCTGACCCAGAATGGATTTAGTCCCTACGAGGCGATCAAGACCGCAACAGTCAATGCGGCCAACGCGGCAGAACGTATGATCGGCAAGGGAGATTTTGGAACCATAGAGGTGGGCAAACGAGCAGATTTGATACTGGTTAAAGGGAACCCATTGGCGGATATAGCATCCCTTTCAAGACCGAAGGGGGTTATGGCTGCAGGCAGATGGTATGACGAGGCAGAACTGCAAAGACTGACGACACCCGGTATCCCTATTACAGGTGCTATCCATCACGTATATGAAGCTGAAAACCATAGTAACACCTATATTGAAATTCTCATCGGAAAAAGGTTTCTTGGTCAATTGCCGGGTTCAATTGATTCAATCACCGTTTTTGGGCCGCAGGGGAAACTGCCCATCGACAAAGGCGATTTTGACTATCAACCTAACTTTCGAGATTTTTGGATCACGATACCGGGTGTTCCTGAAATAGGAACCTATCGATTTGAGGTGACAAGCGCCGGAGAAAGTGGCGCTACTTTCGATTATCAGTATGTTGTACAGACAATAACCACTCCAGACAGTGCATCGTTTTCACCGGGAAACGGAGCTACGATAGAATCGACCACGCCTACTTTTTCTTGGGAGGCTCTAAAAGCAGAGCAGCCGTTGTATTACCGGCTTGAAATAAACACACAATATGGTGACAGGGTGTTTTCAACCCGACGCGTAAAGAGCATGGTATCGTACACCGTTCCAAGTGGTGTTTTGAAACAAGGCAAGAGCTATCGATGGCGAATTCGCGTGGCTGATAACTACGATTGGTTGAATGTTCAAAATCGGTCGCATACTAAGTGGCATGTTTTCCATCTTCGCTAATTTTTCAACTTTTGGGCCGAAATTGATAGGTGATTATACCGGCATGGTGTGACGCGCATACCCATGTCTGAATTTACCTCACTAAGCGCAGCATCCTATTCATCTACACCCCCCCCCCTGCAGAATCCTGGTTAAAAACAGATGGATTAAACAAAACAAGTTAAATATAAATAGCAAGGGTTCGGGGAATACGGTAATAACAGTTTCGATCCCGATCCCGATCTCGATAGCGATAGCGATTTCGAAGAAGAAGACCAAGCCGGAGCCGGAGGCAGAGATTCATCCGGATACGGCATCTGAGTATAAGATTAAGGATCATCTCTCAAGTAGTTGGAGCTGTCATTTGAAATTTCACTGATTGTTGTTCTATATTACGAGTGACTATATCGCTTCCAGGATTCGAGGATTCCAGGGGCCAAGCTAGGTTGAGTTGCGGGGTGCACGTCATGTGGAGCGGGTTGACTTATGCTTTAAGCAACTCATAATTTGAAACCCGCAAGCCGTATCCCGCTCTCTTGAATCCTGGGCTTCTTGAATCCTTGAGTCCTTCTTCGCCAATTTAGTCGCAGGACGTGGTTCCAAAATCGGGATCGCGGGAAATACAGCTCGGGCCCCATTTCATCGAAATCGCTATCGGGATCGGGATCGAATCCAAACATTTCTTTTTTCCTTTATCCATTTTACTTTTTCCACTGTTTGACCTATGTCTTTGTAGACATTTCTGGAACAATAAACGTCTTAAGGACAACTGTATCCGTGTGAATTGTTCTAGAATTGTCTTCCTGATCACGAAATGAGGTCGCATGAAAAAATATTGGCTGGTACTGTTTTTGATTGCCTTGACAAGCGCGGTCTGGCTTTGGGGTAGGGACCTAATCTGGACCCCGGAAAAAGCTCAGGTACAATACAAACTGACCAACGTTGAAGGAAAAGATATGGTCAACACGGTTTCGGCCACGGGTGAATTGAGCGCAGTTGTAACCGTGGAGGTTGGAACGGAAGTATCCGGGCAGATTAAAGAATTGCTGGTAGACTATAATACGCCGGTCAGCGCGGGTCAGGTCATCGCCCGTATCGATAAGGAAAGTTATGAAACCCTGATGCGCTAGGCCGAAGCCGAGCTCGCTTTGGCCAAAGCCAGGCTGACGACACAGGAAACCGAAATATTGCGTTTTGAGGCTGAATTGGAAAGTGCCGAGGCCAATTGGTCGGCAGCCCGGGCCCAGGTCAAAAAAGCCAGAGTTACGTTGGAGAATGCCCAACGAAACCTGAAACGTGAAAAGGCATTGGTTGAAAAGTCCATTATTTCTAATTATGAGTATGACAAAGTCCGGACGACTTATCAGGAGGCTGAGGCCCAAATCGAGTTAGCAGAGGCCCAAGTGCTCGCATCAAAAAATAAAGTTTCGGCCGCTCAGGCAGCCTTGGCTATCGCCAAGGCGCAGATCAACGAAGCCCAAGCGACTGTGGCGCTGAGAATTGCCGCTAAGGATAAACGCATGGTGGATTTGGACAACACCATCATTCGATCACCGGTGGACGGTGTTGTTATAGACCGCAACGTGGATGTGGGTCAGACGGTTGCCGCCAGTCTTTCAGCACCGACCCTGTTTACCATTGCCCAGGATTTAAGCAAAATGCAGGTTTCCACCTATGTGGACGAGGCCGATATTGGGCGGATTCAGGAGGGCCAGACTGCCATTTTTAGCGTTGATGCCTTCGGTCCAAAGCAATTCAAGGGCGTGGTCCAGCAGGTCCGTAAAATGGGAAAAAGGGTTCAAAACGTCGTCACCTATGAGGTAATCATCTCTGCCAAAAATCAAGATATGAAGCTTATGCCCGGAATGACCGCCGATGTGCAAATAGAGCTGCTAAAGAGACCCAATGTTCTCGTGGTTGCCAATGCTGCTTTGCGATTCAGGCCACCCCAGACGGAGCCCAATACATCTGCCGCTGCTCCGTCAGTCATGGAGGGCGGCTTACCCGGCACCCGTGGACGCGGATCTCCTGGCGGACGACCAGATCCGGAAGTCAGAATTAAAGAATTAACACAGCGTTTGAATCTCTCAAAACCACAGCAGACTGAATTGAGAAAAATATTCCAGCAAGCAGCACAGAAAATGCGGGCTGCCTTCCAATCGGTTAGTGGTGGCGGCCCCGGCGCACGGACTGCCTCGAGAGACAAGATTCGCAAGGAATCACAAGCAGCCATGATCAGGATGTTGGATTCTCAACAACGCAAACTTTTAGAAGAAATGCGCGCCCAGGTTCAGCTCAATCAAGGCACGCTTTGGCAGCTGCGTGCTTCGGGAAAGCTCGAATTGATTAAGGTCGTTTTGGGTGCAAGCGATTCAACCCATACCGAGATTTCCGGTCTTCAATTAAAAGAAGGGATGGAAGTTATAAGCGGTATGACGCCCTAGTGCCTGGCCGTGGTTTGAAAACGTAACTATGTCACAAATCCTGCTTGAAACCGTCATCCAAACAGAAGAATCGGCTATCAGCCTGCTGCGCGAGCGG
>Ga0180435_10002385_pt1 | contig 19203 bp, 20 predicted proteins | sample SS_ome_3_FD_132467 | JGI IMG/M metagenome (GOLD analysis project Ga0180435, IMG submission 132467) | Hypersaline lake sediment archaeal communities from the Salton Sea, California, USA - SS_3_S_1 metaG | ecosystem: Environmental > Aquatic > Non-marine Saline and Alkaline > Hypersaline >...
CCGTTGTTTCGCGTGCATCATGATCACCATCACCGGCCGCCGCCTTGACTTGGGCACACATTAGAATTATCTAATTTAGGTATATCTAATACAAAGTGTGGGCCAGATGGTGGAGATCGATCCTGAAAAACTTGAAGAAAACGTGGAAAAGGCCTCCGGTCTGCTCAAGAGTATGAGCCATCCAAGCCGACTGATGGTGCTCTGTCACCTGCTGAGAGGGGAGTGCTCGGTGAGTGTGCTGAACCAGGTCATTCCCCTCAGTCAGTCAGCGCTTTCCCAGCACCTGGCAAGCCTGCGTGACGCCGGCCTTGTGGAGACGCGGCGTGAAAGTCAGATCATCCATTATCGGCTCAACAGCGCGGCTGCCTCAAGTATACTTGAAGCGCTCTACCGTATTTACTGTAACCCGAAACATGAGGAGCAATTGCTATGAGCGGACAACTCAACTGGTTCAAAGGAGGCCTATTACTGGGGGCAGCGTTTCTTCTTGCTGTCGCATTCGTCAAACCCATAGGGGTATCAACTCAATTTGTCATTGCTGACGGTATCATATGGAACCTGTTCTCAGACACGATCGTCCAGGTGAATCCAGACAGCAAGACAGGCTACTCCAGTGCAAACGCATACCTGAATAAAAGTGATGGCAAATACGCGGAAAACATCGCAAATCCGATCAATTACAGTTTTATTTTCGTTCTTGCCATGATAGCCGGGGCCTTTATATCCTCCAGGATTGGCGGACCCACTCCTACCTCACAGGATAGAACGGCTCCCCTGGTATGGCGGCAGCGTTTCGGGGAAGACCCCGCGGGCCGCTATGTCACGGTATTCTTTGCCGGTATACTCGTGCTTTTCGGAGCCCGACTGGCCGGAGGCTGCACCAGCGGTCATATGATGAGCGGGATGATGCAGACCTCGCTGAGCGGCTACCTGTTCGCCCTCGGCGCTTTTGCCGCAGCGATTCCGGCGGCGGTATTGATCTACAAGAGAAACTAAGAGGTAAATCATGAATATCGTACTTGCGATCATCCTTGGAGTAGTCTTCGGTTTTGCCCTGCAGCGGGTAGGAGCAAACAATCCGCAAAATATCATCAATATGCTGCGTCTCAAGGACCTGCATCTCATGAAAGCCATATTTTTTGCCATCGGCATAAGCAGTGCGGGGTTGTTTCTGCTCATGGCCCTCGGCGTCATAAGCAGCGGACACCTCTCGGTAAAGAGCAGCTATATCGGTGTTATCGTCGGCGGGGCAATGCTCGGGCTGGGATTTGCCGTATCAGGCTACTGCCCCGGCACGAGTCTCACCGCGCTTGCTGACGGCAGGAAGGATGCTCTCTTTTTTGTCGGCGGCGGACTCATTGGTGCCCTGCTGTATACGCTGGTTTATGGCAGTATCATGGAATCCTGGCTGTTTGCCGAGATCGCCGGCGGCAAGGTAATGCTTGCAACGGGATCCGAAAAGTTTGAGCCGCTGCTGCCCATGGTTCCAGGAGCTTTGCTGGCGACTGCCATCGGGATCATTTTCATGCTCATAGCATGGAAACTGCCGGAAAAAGTCTGACCCAACCTTCGTCTATAACCTCGTTCTACGGGCGGATTTTCTGATGAGAACGGGCTGGTTGAAAAAATGAAAATGCCGGAAAATAATGTTTTTGGCATTTTCATGGTGTACGCAATAGTGTCTCGATGAACTCATTTCTCGCTTTCATCGAGCGAAGATACTCAAGACTATGACACCCGAGATCATATTTGTTCTTGTTATACTGGTCGCCGTTATTGCCGTTCTCGTGACCGAGATTGTCCCGCTGGAAGTCCTTGCCCTGCTTGTTCTGGGAGTTTTAGCGATTTCAGGACTTGTGAGCCCGGCTGAGGCGCTGTCCGGATTCAGCAGTCCGGCGGTGGTGACAATCTGGGCAGTCTTCATTCTGAGCGGCGGCCTCACGCGAACCGGTATCGCCAATATTCTCGGACGGTATCTGCTGAAGATGTCCGGCAGCCACCCGGCCAGGATGATGTTTTTCATCATGATCATCGCCGGCGTCCTCTCGGCGTTCATGAACAACGTTGCGGTAGCTGCTCTCATGCTGCCTGTGGTCATGGACCTGTGCCGGAAGACACAGACCTCTCCGTCGATCATGCTCATGCCGTTGGCCTACGGCTCACTGCTTGGCGGCCTCACCACCATGATCGGGACTCCCCCGAACATTCTTGTCAGTGAAGCGCTGCGGGCAAACGACCTGACTCCATTCGGACTGTTTGACTACACGCCCATTGGCCTGATCGTCATGTTCAGCGGGATCGCTTTCGTAATCCTGGTCGGCAGCAGGTTTTTGTCTCCCATGGACCCGATGCAGGGTGATAAGGCGGAGGCTGATACAACGCTATCCCAATACCGGCTCGAGGAACGCCTTTTCACGATAACACTTTCACCTGCTTCTTCACTGATAGGGAGAACCCTTGCGTCCAGTCATCTGGGTTCTCACCTCGGACTCAATGTTGTCGGCATCAAACGGGAAGAAAATACTATTCTCGCACCGTCGGGAACCGAGCGAATTGAAGCAGGCGATCGGCTCATTGTAGAAGGTCATGCAGACCGGGTCGCTGAGCTCAACAATTGGGGACAGCTGCTGGCAGATTCAGACAGCCAGGCGATCGATGACCTGCTCCGGGACGACATGACGCTCTCGGATTACGTCATTGCCTCAGACTCCCCATTTATCGGCAAGACCGTTTCGGCCCTGAACTTCCGCAACAGGCATGCGCTGAGCGTGATCGGTGTTATGCGGGATAAGCGCTTGATATGCGACAGGATTAAACACCTGCGACTGAAGAAAAACGATACCCTCATCCTGCACGGCACAGACGCAAAAGCAAGGCAGCTGGAATCTGAAAACCCTCAAAAAAGACCAGGGAGAAACGCACCGGAAATCCTTGAATCCCTGCGCTCAGAGTACAGCTTCCGAGCCTTCGTTGTTCCAGACACATCAAAACTGCTGGGCCTGAGTCTTTCTGAAAGTCACCTGGGGGATCAGCTCGACATCCAGATCCTCGTCATTTTCAGAAAAGACGGCAGCATGGTGCTGCCGCAGTCTTCGACCCGATTCGAACCGGGAGACAGGCTCATAATAGCCGGTATCCCGGATCTCATTGCCTCGCTTCTGCTCCAGGGGCTGCGCATTGTGATCAACGAAGAAACTGGCCAAAATATCAGTGCGTCTATCTTAAAAAACAATAAAATCGGGCTCATAGAGGTCATACTGTCTCCCCATTCAACCCTATACGACAAGACCTTGGGGGAGCTTCGCTTTCGTGAAAAATACGATCTCACGGTTCTCTCTATCTGGCGCAGAGGACGGGCATTACGCACCGGCCTGCGAGACATGCAGCTGCAATTCGGGGATGCGCTGCTGCTCCACGGTACGTGGAAACAGATTCAGCTGCTGGGAAATGAGCCTGATTTCATTGTACTCACCGATGATGTGCAGGAGGTTCCCCGTGAAGAAAAAGCGAAAACCGCACTGATGATCATGGCTGCTGTTCTTCTGCCGGTAATTTTCGGCTGGGTTCCCATCTATATAGCAGTTGTGCTTGGGGCTGCCGTAATGGTAATGAGCAAATGCCTCACCATGGAGGAGGCCTATCGGTATATCGAGTGGAAAGCGGTCTTCCTTATCGCCGGTATGCTGCCGCTGGGATTGGCCCTCGATAAAACCGGTACCGCATCACTTGTCGCTGAACAGACCATTTCCATTTTCGGACCATTCGGACCGTATGGCGTATTATTCGGGCTCCTTGTCATAACATTCGTGGCCACAAGCATCGTTCCCACGGCAGCACTGGTCGTTCTCATGGTCCCCATCGCCCTGGAAACATCTGCAGGGCTGGGCATGTCACCTTATCCGCTGATGATGGGAATAGCCATGGCCGCTTCATCCAGTTTTACATCTCCCATTTCACACCCTGCCAATGTTCTCGTGATGGGTCCCGGAGGGTATAAATTTATTGACTATGTCAAACTCGGTGTACCTCTGACCCTGGCCATATTGGCCGTTCTGATGGTATTCATCCCGATATTCTGGCCATTTACGGCTGGCTGAAACGTAACAGGATCACTATCTATGGATATATTTTTCAAGACGATCACCTGGCTGGGCTCCCTCTATCTCCTGCTCCCATTCGGGGTAGTGCTGTCATTGTTGTTATTTTCGTGGCAAAAACGCAGCGAAAGCCTTTTTCTGTTGTTATCGCTTGTTGCGACCTCACTTGTTACGCATCTGCTTAAAATTCTCGTGGCTCGCCCGCGTCCGGCAGCCGAAGATCTGCTCGTGAGCATGCCGGCAGACTTTTCCTTCCCGAGCGCCCACACGTCTCAGGTCACTGCTTTTGCCCTGGTTCTCGGTATACTCCTGACACGCGTGCTTGCACAACCGGCTGCGGTGGCTGCAGCGTGGAGCATACTGACCCTGCTGGTGATAGGCGTTGGCTACTCAAGAGTATACCTGCAGGTCCATTATATTTCCGATGTAATTGTCGGGGCGGGGCTTGCAGTTCTTATTGTAATGCTGGCAGCCAAATTCCTTGGCATATCCATTAAAAGTTGATTTCAACCGCTGTGTGAACACATGAGAAACAAATTTCTAGAAACCGGTGAGCACGGGTATCACCCCTTTCGTAAAATTGCCGTTGTGTTTTCAGGCCTCCACCACACGTTTCGTTATGATTTCAGTGTTACGTATAAGCTGATTCTATCCGTAATCGTTCTCGGCTTTTTCTTTATATTCCGGCAATGGGTTGATTTCCTGCTCCTGGCAGCCGCAACAATAATGATGATTCAGGCAGAACTTTTCAACAGTGCTATCGAAGCAATATGTGATTTCCTTACCCAGGAGAAAAACAGAAAAATCAAAGTGATAAAAGACATCGCTGCAGCTGCTGCCGGAGTCTGCATTTTTCTCTGGTGGGTCATTCTGGCCGTGGAGACCTACCGGGTTATCACGCTGTTTGTGTTAAAATAGCGGCACACTTTTGCCCGGTGATACGTCTATCGGCCGTCTATCTGGCAGTCAGCACTTGAAATTGCCCTTCCACATAAAAACCAGTTCCGTTGCTTGCTCCCGGGCACACCGGGTCAGAGCCATGCTCTTCCGTCCTGGGCGAGCAGAGCGTCAGCTTCCGGCGGGCCCTCCGAGCCGGCAGGGTAGGGTACCGGAGGTGCGGCAACGGCCCGGAGCCGGTCGATGAAGCGCCAACTCGCCTGGAGCCAGTCCCAGCGGGTGAAAAGCAGGGGGTCGCCGTGCAGGACACTGGCCAGGATCACCTCGTAGGCCTCCGGTGTATTGGGACCGAAATGGCAATGGTGGCAAAAATCCATGAGCACCGACTCTGAACGATGCACCGCCCCCGGCTTCCTTACGTTAAATGATAAGGCAATACCTTCATCCGGCTGGATGCGGATGATGAGCATGTTCGCGTCTTCATTGTCCGCAAACCCTTTCAGGAAGTGCTGCTTGAAAACGATTTTAATCTCAGCGCAGCGCTCCCCGAGCCTTTTACCGGTGCGCAGGTAAAAGGGCACGCCGCTCCACCGCGGCCTGTCGATATACGCCCGCAGCGCAACATAGGTTTCCGTCGTGGAATCTGGCGCGACGTTCTCCTCATGGAGGTATGCCGCATACTGGTGAGCTTCAGTTTCACCCGCGCTATACTGACCGAGAACAACGTCTTGCTGCCGTGGCATTCTCAGGCTTTCGATTACCCTCACGGCTTCGTCGCGTATGGCATTTCCATGCCCGGAAAGCGGCGGCTCCATCGCGATAAGGGACAACAACTGGAGCAGGTGATTCTGGAGCATATCCCTGACGGCACCGCTCCTGTCGTAGTATCCCGCCCGCTCCTCTACGCCCAGCGCCTCACTTACCGAAATCTGAATATAATCGATGGACCTCCCGTTCCAGGCGCAGGAAAAGATCTCGTTGGCAAAGCGCAGATACAGGATATTCTGTACCAGTTCCTTGCCAAGGTAGTGATCGACCCGGAAAACCTGATCTTCGTCCAATACGGCGGCGATATCTTCGTTCAATTTCGTGGCAGATGCCAGATCTTCTCCAAAAGGTTTTTCGAAAACGACCCGTGTCCAGCTGTCTGCTGCGCTCACCTGCTCGAGCAGCGCAGCAACGGTGAAGAACAGGGTTGTCGGCAGGGCGAGGTAGAAGAGAAGATTGGTTCCGCATCCGAATCTGCTCCTGATATCTGCCAGAGCAGTCTGTAAATCAGCCGATCTGTCCGTATTGAGATCAAAGGGTCGATAGCAGATGGTTTCGCTGAACGCGGCAAATGTTTCAGTGCTGAGATCGGGAATAAATTTTTTTATCTGAAGGTTTTCGATGTATTGATCATGTTCCAGATCGCTTCGTCCCAGACAGACAATCGGACATGATGCGGAACGTTCCCCCCGCTCAAAAAGCCGATACAGGGCAGGAATTAATTTTCTCTTGGCGAGATCCCCGGTGGCGCCGAATATGACGATCATATGCGCTTCTTCGTTCATCATCTCTCAATTTCCAAATCGGTTAAAACGTAGTGACGAGGAATCAACCCGACAATTTTCGCCGGACACTGCTGCAGACCGACCTGCTCATCGAGGTAGCTGTCCAGGGCCTTTCTTTTTCCTGCGCCGAAAAACAGCAGCAGGGCGGCCCGTGAAGAGCAAATCAAGTGTTTAGAAGCAGACACTCTGGCCGGTGGAGGCTTGGGGGCGCGGGAGGTCTGGATAAACAGCGGCGCATCGCTGAAAACGGTTTCGTGTTCCGGAAAAAGGCTGGCGATGTGGCCATCTTCCCCGCTTGACAGGAGCACCAGGTCAAAATGCCCGCCGTAATTCCCGAGAAGCCTGTTGTAGGATGCCAATGCGGCATCGCTGCCGGCCTCGGGCTGTGGAAACGGGTGCAGGTTGCCGGTATCGACAAAGGACCCGACGCAGGAGGCAAGCAGCCTGAAATTGCTATCCGGATGCCCGGCAGGAACAAGCCGTTCATCGACCATGAAGAAATGAACCTTATGCCAGTCAACCAGTTCATGCTCGAGCCGCCGCAGCACGTTCTCCACGGAGCGCCCTCCCGGAACCGCACATACTGCCCGATCGTGCCGAACGATGCTGTCCCGCATCAATTCCGCCATGATGCTCGCAGCCTTTCTTTCGAGGTCAGCGCGCCTGCCCGTTATAATCGTGCGTTTGTCCATCGATAATCGCCCTCAGGCCTCGTAATAGCCCGGATATTTCACGAGTTGAGACGGCCTGCTAGCCAAGGAGACTTGGGGGAGGCTATATATTTAATATGCCTCCCCCAAAAGCGACGCGGGATAGCAGGCCGTATCGACTCGCCCGCAGGGTGGAAATTCTGCTTTTTCATTGTTGATTCCAAGAGGTACAAATTGTTATTTTGACATAAGCACCAAAATGGACCCTACCTGTTTGATATTATATAATAAATTTTATTTTTTGTTATTTTTCCATGAAATATCCGGAATAGCAAAACGGGTATGAAATAACAAGACCACGCTCCACCGGTTACCTGGTTGTTTCCGGACGACAGAAAATCCATGGGAGGCGGGAGTTCATAAAAACCTCTGCTTTATACGGTCATCGGGAAGAAAGCACGTTGGTTTTTTGCCAAACCACCGGTACCGGTATTTTGATATCGTGGAATACCCGTAATCTCTGATCGATTTTGGCAGGAACCTGAAAACATACAGATACCGCCACGGCCAATCAAGATCCCTGGCAATTTCTAGTGCGGCGTCACTGCGGATGTACACCTGGCTGTCTTTGATCAGAATGACCGAAGCTTGCTTGAGGGTGTCGACGCCATACAGGCGTTGAAGTTCCACTCCTTTTTCCGATTGTGCAGAGGCGAACTTGAACCTCGCCCGGCGGTCGTTTCTGATGATAAACTGGACTGAATATTCACACAGGTTGCAGATTCCGTCAAAAATAACAAGGGGGTGCTCCGAGTCCATAACTTATTAAATTGCTTGACTTTTCTCCAGAATCTCCTGGTACACGGCTGCGGTGATGGGATAGCGGCGCATATGGTATAAAGCCAGCATTTTAAAGCCGATACAGGGGCCACCATACAAGATTCCGAGGGCCAGAATTGCTTCAGGGCTGTTGTCTGCGCCGGCGGAAAAACCGAAAAGATCGAGCAGGGGAAAAGCGATGCCTATGGCGAGTGCGTACGACAGTTTGGTGGTCGTCCCCCAGATGGCAAACAGCATGCCCGGTCGCCGAAAGCCATTTTCCAGCGTATCCCACTCGACCAGGTCTCCGTTCATGGAAGACGGAATGATAAGATCACATCCGGTGGTAATGCCGGTGCCGATGACGATCAGCACGTAGAGTAGGAGGTCGCCTTCACCGAGAAACGGCGTCCAGAAGAACAGCAGACAGGCGACCACAATAGACCAGTGCCAGGTCCTGTGTTTACCGAAGCGACCCGAAATCCAGATCCAGAATGGTACCGATAATGCGGCGCAGATAAAATACAGGAAAAGCAGCGGACCCGCCATATGCGGCACTTTCAGGACATACGTAACAAAAAAGAGAAACAGGGTGGCAGGGATTGCGTTAGCGGCACTGTTGCTCAGAAAACTGATAATCAGCTGACGAAAGGGGGAAGGGCGTGTGATCAGCCGTAAAGCATCCCTTACCTGGGTTTTGGGCAGATAGGTCGGGTTGTTGTCGGGCACCAGCAACAACAGTAAAGCTGCGATAATCATCGTGCCGATCGACAGCCATGAGATAATCCTCAGCGATAAACCGAGATCGCCGGCACCCTGCTGACCGAGTAGCGCCGGCACCATCAGGGCAGCCATGGTCCCGGACAGCCCGAAAGCTGCCCGGATGCCCGTCACCCGGCTACGCTGCCGGTAATCGGGGGAGAGCTCAGCTCCCCAGGCATTCATCGGCACGATCGCCATGGTGCCGGCCACATAGATCATCAGCGTCCAGCCGAGGAGATAGCCGACTCCGGCACCAGGTCCGGGATTGAACAGGTAATAGATGGCCAGGCCGATAAACGGCACGCTGCCGATAATCCAGATCCTCCGGCGGCCGAATCGTTGCGGGGTCTTGTCAGAGAGGAAACCGATCAGGGGATCGGTAATGGTATCCCACAGGCGGGCAAGCAGCATAAGGGCGCCGATGGTGGACAGGCTCAGCGCTGTCGTTTCCGCATAGTGGGTCGGCACCATAACCTGCAGAGCGATAAAGCCGCCAGCCAGCGGGAAGGCGACAAATCCATAAGCAGAGAGCAGGGACAGTTTGAGGTGGCGTTGAGCTGCACTGCCGGCTCCTTTTTCTCCACTGTGGTTTTTAACCATCTGTTTCAAAATGGATCCCTCGCGGTGATGTTATTTCTTGCAAATTGCCCGATACGAAGACTTTACACCGCCAGGCTGATTGAAGCGAGGAAACAATCGTTTTCCAGGTAACGGCACGTGACAATTAATCGAATGCGCCGGGGGACATCCAGGAACCAGCCGTAAACGATGCTGCATGGCACTTTGCCCGTGGTGAATGAGGATTGCTCCCCGGACAAAGCTACAGACATCGGCTCCAGCTGCGGTTATACTCTCAATATGTCAACGCTTGTACCGGGGCCACGTGAGCGGACAGCAAATTGCTCGGAACAGATAGAATCAGCGTTGGAAAAAAACGTGGCGGTAGAAAACGAAAAATTGATCCTTTCGCCGACGTGAACAGAAAAAATGAACCGGAAGAGGTGTCTTTCACGATGAATGCTCTCAATCTTCTCAAAGCAGTTCTTGTTTTCATTGCCATGTTCCACCTCGTTTTTGGGCTTGGACTGATGCTGTCAGTTGATTTTCAAAAGACCGCTGTTGCCGCTTATGGGGGTGCCCTCGAATGGAGTCCCGCGAACATTTATTTCATCAGGGTCATTGGATCCTTTGCATTTGTCCTTGGCTATCTGGCCTGGATGGCGTTCCGTGATCCGGTGCGCTACAGAGTTATTATCATTGGCTTTATCGGATTCTTTATGCTGCGAAATATCAGCCGTCATCTTTTTGCCGGGGAGGTCTACAGCGCACTCAACATAAGCGAGACGATGAACGCCTTTACTTCAGTTTTTTTCGGGTTGCAGGCGCTTCTCCTGGCATATCTTTTATGGCGCTCATCGAAAGGGTCCCAACAGGCCAAATAACTACTTCTGGCCCTGTCTTCGTATCTTGACTGGAGTCGGCAATGGACAGGAGACGGAACCATCTCCAATCAATTCACAAGTGTCTTGAACGTGCTTGTTCGGCAGAGTATAGTTGAGTTAAGCGTGCGAAAGAATTACCTGGACGACGATTATTGAAGTAACATTTACATCTACTCTAATTAATCCAATCAGGAGAACAGGAGACGAAGAAAATGAAAATAATCCGCGTCGTATGCTTTTTGTTTACTCTTTTTCCACTAGCCTTATCAGCTGCTGAAATAAGCGAGGACACCCTGGGCTGTCTCGATTGTCACGAGTATGTCACGCCCGGTATCGTTGCCGACTGGGAGGCGAGCAGGCACGCCCTGGTCAGTCCTGCTGAGGGATTGGCAAAGGACCTCCTGGAAAGGCGGATATCAGCCATTGAGATAGCCGACACCCTCTCCGAAACCGTGGTCGGCTGTGCAGAGTGTCATACGATGAACGCAGAGTCCCATCCCGGCAGCTTCGAGCACAACGGCTATACCGTCCATACCGTCGTGTCGCCTCGTGATTGTGCAACCTGCCATCCCGTTGAAGTGGACGAGTACCGTGACAACCTCATGAGTCAGGCATATGGCAACCTGATGTATAACCCGCTGTATCAGAAAATGGTCGATGCGGCGAACGGGCTGCATGAATATGATAGCGGATCAATCGTCTTTCATGGAGGCGATGAGGCGAATAATGCCGATTCCTGTCTATCTTGTCATGGTACCGAGGTGCGCATAACGGGGAGCGAAACCAGGGAGACGGACATGGGTGAAATGGATTTTCCAACCCTGGCCAACTGGCCGAATATCGGCGTTGGCCGGGTGAATCCGGATGGTACGGTTGGCTCCTGTTCTCCGTGCCATGCCCGGCATCAATTCTCGATAGAGGTCGCCCGCAAACCTTACACCTGCGCACAGTGCCACAAGGGTCCGGATGTCCCGGCTGCCAAGGTCTATTCGGTCAGCGTACATGGTAATATCCAGAAATCCATCGACAAGACGTGGAATTTCGAGTCCGTCCCCTGGACGGTCGGAACTGACTTTACGGCCCCGACCTGTGCTACGTGTCATATATCACTGGTGGTCGATGAAGAGGGCGAGATAGTAGCGGAGCGGTCTCATCGTATGAACGATCGGCTCCCATGGCGCCTGTTCGGTTTGCCGTATGCCCATCCGCACCCGATCTCAGCCGATACTTCTTCGATCGTTAATCAGGCAGGTTTACATCTGCCCACGGAACTCAGTGGTGAACCGGTCAGCGAGTTTTTAATTGACGCCGCAGAAATGGAAAAGCGCGAAGAAACCATGAAAAAGGTTTGTCTCAGCTGTCACGGCAGTCAGTGGGTCGACGGTCACTTTAAACGCCTCGAAACGTCCATTGCCGCTACGAATCACTTGACTCTCCAGGCCACTAAACTGCTTTCAGATGTGTGGGAACAGGGGTTGGCCAATGCCGAGAATCCTTTTGACGAAGCCATCGAGGTCATGTGGACGGAGCAATGGCTCTTCTTCGGTAATTCGACCCGGTTTGCAAGCGCAATGGGTGGAACCGATTATGGCGTATTCGACAATGGTCGCTGGTGGCAGCACAAGAATCTCCAGAAAATGCATGATTACAGACAAATGCTGCAGGTCCTCAACAAGTGAACCGCCCGGAGGAGGGCGATGCAAAAACGAATTTCCCATACAGACCGTTGCTGCGGCGCTCTCTACGGTATGTTTATCGGGGACGCCCTGGCCATGCCGGTCCACTGGTATTACGATACCCGGTCGCTGCAGCAGGACTACGGTGTTTTAGAGAACTATGAGGCGCCACGCAATCCACACCCGGACTCCATTCTCCATCGTTCCCGATTTGTACCGACCAGCCCGCAGGCCGATATTCTCCATGAGCAGTCCCAATATTGGGGGAAGCCCGGAATACATTATCACCAATTTTTAAAAGCTGGTGAAAACACCCTCAACCTCAAGCTGGCGCGTGAACTCCTGATGCAACTCTCAACCGGCGCCGGGTATTCGGCAAAACTCTGGTTGCAGCGCATGGCCGAGTATATGACCACGCCCGGGAATCACAACGACACCTATATCGAAGAATACCTCCGGTATTTTTTCGCCAGCTACGGCACGGGCATACCACTTGCACAATGCGGCAGAGACGATGAAAAGCACATTGGCGGCTTTTCCCTGATGCTCCCGCTGCTCATCGCCCTCAGCAGCAATCCGGAGAAGGCCGAGATTTCGGCTGTTGCGCATTTGCAGCTTACCCATGGAGGGGAAATGATGAGAATCTGGGGAGCATTTCTCTGTTCCTTCCTCCAGGGCGTGCTCCACGGGGCTGCATATGAAAAGAGTTTCGCCCAGGCTGTCGAGACATATCCCGTGGATATGGACTACGGGGAACTCAAAGCACTCCAGGCGTATCCTGACGAAACGGTGGTATGCCGCCATTTTTCATCAGCCTGTTATGTCCATCTGTCGGTACCGGCTACCATGTACCTCGCCCTGAAATATGAGGACAACCCCAAGCAGGCCCTTATCGCAAACACCATGTGCGGCGGTGACAACTGTGGCAGGGGGGCTGTCCTGGGGGCCATTCTGGGGGCAAGACACGGCATGGACGGTTGGCCGCACCGGTGGGTGGAAAATTTGGTGGACCCTCCTCCGGTAGAAAAGTTATTTCCCGACGAGGCACCCTGAAGTGAGCCGATATACGGCGGCGCAATTACGTCTGGCAGCCCGGCCTTATTAAGAAAGCTGAGGACTCGCTTTTTTCACCCTCTGGATTCCCCAGCTGCAATTATTTGAACAGTGGATTTTGATCGTAGTTTGGTTCGATAAATTCCATGAAAGTCCATACCCTTATGTCAACATTTGCTTTATCTCATCGACCGTCGGAACCGTGCCAACACTCTTGGCCTCTCCGTCAATCACGAGACCGGGCGTCATCATTACCCCGAATTTCATCATATCGTTGAAATCGGTAATTTTCTCAATTTCAAATTCCACTCCGAGAGCTTGTGCCGCCGCGGTCGCGTTTTCCATAACTTCGTTGCATTTGGGGCATCCAGGCCCGAGAACTTTGATGTTTTTCATGGGAATCTCCTGTTATTTACTGAATTGTTAAAAAAATGTTCCGAAAAGTACACCGCTCAGCGTAGCCATAACCACCACGAGGCATATGAAAACAAGGGTTTTCTTTGTCCCGAGCACACTGCGAATCACGAGCATGTTGGGCAGGCTGAGGGCGGGCCCTGCCAGGAGCAGCGCAAGGGCCGGTCCTTTGCCCATACCGGCGCCGATAAGCCCCTGAAGTATCGGAACTTCGGTCAGGGTCGCAAAATACATGAAGGCACCCGCAAAAGAGGCGAAGAAATTGGCCCGCAGCGAGTTGCCGCCGACGGCAGCCTCAACCCAGCTCGAAGGGATAAGGCCCTCATTGCCGACGCGGCCGAGCAGCGCCCCGGCGATAAACACGCCGATCAGCAGCAGCGGCAGGATCTGCTTGGCGAAATCCCATGACGAAGAAAACCATTTGCCGCCTTCTCCCTTGTCCAGGCTGGTAATGATGGCAAGCCCGACAAAGCCGATGGTGAATGAAAGTGCGGGATGTTGGGGCTGCATAACGGCGGCAAATAACACAAGAACGGCGGTCAGGCCAACCTTCCAGGCTTTGATATTGAACCAGAGTACCAGGATGATGCCGAAGCCGATGGCGAAAATGGACGTGAGCTGCCATTTAGCTCCGTAGATCGCCGCCCAGATACCACCCGGGTCCTGAGGCTTGCCCCAGTTTGCAAAAACCAGGATACCGACCATCGAGAGGAAATAGAGTACGTTCTGCCACAGGGGCCGCACGTTATCATCCTCTGGCATCGCCATCGGAATTGCAGCCTTGGCCTGGTCGTCTTCACGGAAAATAAAGGCCATGGCTCCGCCTATCACGATGCTGAACAGAATTGCCCCCACCCCCCTGGCTATACCCATTTCTGCACCGAGTACACTGGCGGTGAGAACGATGGCCAGGACGTTGATCGCCGGTCCGGAATACAGGAAAGCCGTGGCAGGTCCGAGGCCGGCCCCCATGCGGTAGATACCGGCAAAGAGCGGCAGGATCGTGCACGAGCAGACTGCGAGGATTGTGCCCGACACCGAAGCAACGCCGTACGCCAGAATCTTGTTTGCTCCCGCTCCAAGGTATTTCATGACGGAAGCCTGGCTGACGAAAACCCCGATGGCGCCGGCAATGAAAAAGGCGGGAACCAGGCAGAGCAGTACATGCTCTCGGGCATACCACTGCACCAGGTGGAAGGCTTCCAGTATGGCATTATCGAAACGCGGGATACCGACTGGCATATAAAAACAAGCAATAAATGCGGCGATAATCCCGACAAGGTACTTCCCTTCCATTTTCCAGTTCATAACGACCTTCTCGTTCTCATATTTGGCAAAATAACCAAACGTTTAAGAAAAAAATTATTCTCAGGCGACGATTCTCAGCTGATCATCAATCCTGGCCCTGACAACTTTTTCCACACAGGGCATGTAATCAAGTACGCAGGGGACCTTCAATCGGTAGTAGACCATCTTGCCCCGCTTCTCGTCTTCGACCACACCAGCATTCTTGAGCACGGACAGATGTTTGGAGATGGTGGAAAAGTTAGCATCAATGGTTTCCGCCAATTCGCAGACGCATTTCTCGCCGTTGATCAACTGTTCAGCCATCCACAACCTGGTCGGGTGACCCAGCGCCTTCAAGACGTTTGCTTTTGCTTCAATCAATGCTTTCTGTTGTTCATTCATCATATCACCGTACAGTGATCATATGGTAAAACAACCAAATGACCATGTCAATTCAATTCGTAATGAACTTTCGGGCATTCACGTTGGATTATTGCTGCCGCGGCGAGGTTGTTGCCGCCCGTTTCCAGACCACCGCGAGAGGCACTGCACCGGATCTAAGATCAGTCGCTCTCTATGCTGTCTCCGGTCTTTATTTCTCCACCTGCTATAACCTTGGCAAAGATCCCTTCTCTCGGCATGATGCAATCGCCGGTAGCTCGTTTGATTGCGCAGCCCTTGTTATGACACTCCTTGCCAATCTGAGTAATTTGCAGGACGACCGACGAGCCAATACGCAGCCTGCTGCCAATCGGCATGGTGTTGAGGTCAATCCCCCGGGTAATGAGGTTCTCTGCAAAAGCACCGGTTTTAAGAGAGGGCAACAACTTTTTAACCTGGTCGACACTCTCTCCAGCCAATAGAGAGACCTGGCGGTGCCACGGCCCGGCATGAGCATCGCCCTTTATGCCCCAGTCCTTTTTCAGCTCAACAGACTGCCGGGGTTTTTTGACGACCCCTTTCTTTTCACTTATACATACGGCTTCTACGATTCCCACAGCCTTTTTCTCCTCGGAAATGATACATTTATTTTAAACGGTGAGGTTCAAGTATCCCGTCTGGATCACGAACAACATGGCCGAATTGCTGTTTTGAAAGGAAACAGGACAATACAGAGGGAAACACATGATTGCACACGTTTGTTTTGGAAATGTTAATTTGAATTATCGATTGCAGTGATACACCGATGAGTGATAAACCTCAGAGAATGTTAACTTTAATTATTACAATAACTTAAAAAATTTCAAGTAATACTTAGATGGTCGCTAACAACGATTGAATCCTTCATAAAAATCACGTAATCAGGAACTTCTATACCGGGTGAAAAGAGACTTTCAGTCGGTAACCGGTACAGTAAAGGTATCCACCTGCGCGTGCAGTTCGTCAACCAGTTCCCCTGGTAACCCCATACGGGCTGCAAGCATGGCGAGGTAAGATCGCTCCTCAACGGTGTCCACATCTATGGCCATAAGAGAGACCAGATAAATTTCTGCAGCTAATTCCTGACTTGTGGCACCCGCGACTATCGCATCAATGTCGACAGGTCTTCCCAATTCCTGGACAAGCTCATTACGTTCAGTTGTCGGTAGATCGAGGGATTCAATGCGCTGGAAAATCGTCTGGCTCTCCTGGGCGTCAAGCCTGCCATCCGCCCTGGCGGCTGCAATCATGGCTCGAACGAGTGTCAGTCTGAAATTCTGCATACCAGTCGAATCATCCCGGGCCGGTAAAAATTGTGAGCCCTCGGGTGCTGGCTCCAGTATCGTTTGCTCCGGTGGGGTGGAAAGATCTGGCTTGTTTGACTGATTGCTGTTGTATTTTTGAAAAGCACCATAGGCCATTGCTCCGAGCGCGGCGATTCCGCCCATTTTGAGCGCTGTCTTACCGAGCTTACGTCCTTTTTTGCTGGTCAGCATGCCGCTGGCCAGGCCACCGGCCAAGCCTCCGGCGAAACCACCCACCGCTCCGCTTCCCATTAGTTGGTCCAGAATTTTGTTGATATCTGTCATGATCTTGATCCCTTAAAAGCTTTATTCGAGAGAATAGGACCGTAAAATCCTTAAGGATGATAATAAGACCTCTAGAGGTTTTTTCCATTGCAACCTTGCAATAGAAGATTGGTAAGCTCAAGTCCTATGCGCCTGCGGCATGACTATCACATGCTTTGTGAAAGCAAATTTCAGAACTTGACGCACACAAATACCAGCAAGTTCATCCTGTTCCAGATTATGATACAAATCCGGGGACTTGGATTAACGATAGGTCATAGGTGGAAATCTGTAAACCTGCCTATTTCTGTCTAAGCGGAAGCTTATCTCTTACAGTGCCTTTTACCTGGTATATGATTTTGGGATTTCCTCGTGAACATGAGGCACGGGTATCGGATGCTGCTCCAACAGCCAGTCTATAGCTTTAGAATTTTACCCGTTTTCCTTTAATTGATAAACCATCCCACAAGACGTTGGTATAAGGTTGAATTCCTGTGGTGGAAGAATTTCGCAGGAACCGATAACAAGAAAACCTCCAGGAAGCAGTGACTGCAGGATTCTGTCCAGGACAGCTGATTGCACAGGAGGGGAATGATAGGTGAGCAGGTTATTGCGCAGGAAAACAGCATGAAAGCATTTGCCCGGCAAGGTACTGAAAAAGTCGTGTTGCTTCCAGGTAATACCACTCTTGAATTCCTGTTTGACAGCAAATTCGTTTCGATGGACTGACGGGTGAAAGCAGGTTGAAAGCAGGGCCGGTTCCAACTCCCGCAGGCTGCTCTTCGGGTAGATGCCTTTTTGTGCCCGGTCAAGGCCTGCAACGTTTGCATCCGTTGCAAGGATTTCTATGGAAGAGCACGTGCCCCAGTAAAGCTGATGCAAGATCTTGAGGCTGTACGCTTCTTCCCCGCAGCTGCAGCCTGCACACCAGATTTTCAGTGCGTCATCGTGCTTTAGCAAGAGAGGGAAAACCGATTCTGCCAGGCTGGCCCAGAGCGCCCGATCCCTGAAAAAACGTGAGATGGTGATCCGCAGGAAATACAGCAGCGTCTCCTGTTCAGCCGGGTTCTCATCAACAACAGCAAGGTATTCTTCAATCGAATTACAGGCCAGTGACTCCATGTGCTTGCGGATCCTCTTCATAGGACCTTTTCGGACTTTTCTATAGCCGTGCCAGGATCGGTGGTAGTGGTCAAGCAGAAGCTTGAAGTCGGAGTCGGTAATCATTTCTCGTTCACTGTATCTGGAGTTTCCCAGGGCGTCGCGACTGTGCGTGATTTTTTTGATACCCCTCCATTGCAAGTTTATCTCAGCTTGCGCCTGATCTCTTTAGAAAAGTAGGCAGAGTTGCTTATTTAGGTAATGACTTCGATTCAAACAGATGCAAGCCCCGTATCTGTCTCCTCAATTTTGCTGAATGCGAAATGGTTAGAATGCCCCTGCCAGCCCACGTATAATTCCTGTCAATGATAATCCCACCAGCAGGAGTATGGCTAATCGTTTAAAAAGGCTTGGTCTAGCCATGGTAAACAGACGTTTTCCCACCGATACGCCACCTATCACTAACGGTAGGGATATCATGGCATAAACCATTTCCGTGTTGCTTACCATCCCATGACCGCCCGCAAGAGACAGGGCATAGATGTCGGTTCCTAAAAAGACCGCAATAAGAGTTGCCCTTGTGCTTTCCACCCTGGCCTGTGTCGATAATAAAAATGTTACAATCGGCAGTCCCCCCAAGGCAGCAGTACCGTTGCATATACCAGACAATAATCCCACTCCGCTATGAACAGGAAAAGTCCTGGGCCCACTGTAGCTGAAACCGTTGAGAAGCAACAGGGCAAAAGAGAGGACCATGATGGAAATCACGAGCCGCATTACATCAGGATCAAGATAGGCAAGAAGGAAGACGCCTATCGGGGTTCCAACTAAAAATCCAAGCCAGAGGACACCGAGCAGAGGCCAGTTGATATTTTTCCACGCTGAAGGCAGCAGGTGGATGCTAGCGGCAATTTCCAGCAATAGTGCAAGGACAACTGTTTGTGCAGGAAGCAGGATGAGACTTAATCCGGTTACAAGGATTGCAGAAAAGCCAAACCCTGTGAGGCCCCGAACAACCGACGCTATAAAAAGAATCATTGCTGCTACGCACAATTCTGCCGGTGAGATATTGCCAAGAGAAGCTAGCTTGTTGATAATACCATAAATATTCAAAATGTTCTGTGGCTCCAAATTTCGTACGATCTAAATTTTATCAGGTTACTGACCAGTTATTTCTTGATCTTTTGGCCGAGGGTCCCTTAAAACCAAAGACGGGATTTTTCACCCTATCAGAAGTATCGCGAACCTCCGATGACGCAGCATCAGCATGTGTCGAAAACACTCAATTCTTGATCTTTGACATGTTTTAAGCGCTTCATCAAGCCGCTCTTGATACCGCACCTTGCATTGAAGATATGAAAACCCCCGGCCGGGAGCTGCATTCATTAAAAGGTGCTCGGGCAGGAAAACAGGTGATAGATGTCAGCAGGAACTGGCGTATCGCGTTTAAATTTAAAGACGGTA
>Ga0180435_10002386_pt1 | contig 19202 bp, 16 predicted proteins | sample SS_ome_3_FD_132467 | JGI IMG/M metagenome (GOLD analysis project Ga0180435, IMG submission 132467) | Hypersaline lake sediment archaeal communities from the Salton Sea, California, USA - SS_3_S_1 metaG | ecosystem: Environmental > Aquatic > Non-marine Saline and Alkaline > Hypersaline >...
TCCTGGCCATAGGATGTTTTATGTCAATTAAATAAGCCGTCCATAGGTCAGATTTTTATTTTGCAGCCAGTAAAAAGATATGCAATACATATGTTTTATTTATTATTTATGCAGACTGTTAAAGAGACTCTCAATTATCTGTATTTGAAAGGGAACATTTATAAGTTAAGCCGTCAGTTTCGTTCAATTTTGTGCGGCAACAAGATATTGTGGTTTTGAAATTATCATAGCGTAGAAACCAAGAATTATGGTATCAGTAATTTTATAGGGGCGATGATGGTCTCCATATATCTTTATTGGTTTGAAGTTTGGTATATAGAAGACGCTTTGAAATATATCACAACCCATTCAATCTACAGGCAAAATCAACATTCTGCGGTCCCCATAAAATCTTGATACTGTACGGCATTATTTGAGGCGGACCAACTTTGATCAGAACCGCCGCTCCACATGACCATTGCGTCCGTCTTTGCTACCTTTTCTTAAAGTTTCCAATTGCTCCACGATACTTGATTTCAGCGTAACTTAACAATTATGCTCGAATACTTTAGGTTTATATCAAAAAATACCTATTGATTGGATTGCGCCATGTCGTTGTGAACTTTCATTTATTGACGTAAAGGGATACCATGAAACCGTTTAGAAAAAAAAAGAATTTCATTTTTCCCATTTTTTCTTTTTGGGTGGCTATAATTTTCTGCTCAGTCACTTTTGCCACTAATAACACCTACCCGACTGATAGATGGCAGACCTCCACACCAGAAAAACAAGGTATGCAGTCTCAAATGCTTACCGATATGATCGAGCATATAAAAACTAACTACTACAGTATAGACAGCATATCTATAGTCCGAAATGGGTACATGGTTCTTGATGCCTACTTTTACCCATTTTCAAAAGGCCAGAGACACATCATTCGTTCCTGTACAAAGAGTATTATGTCGATCCTGATAGGTATAGCGATTGATAGCGGGTATATAAAAAGTGTCGATCAACCTATTGTTGAATTATTACCGCATAATATAATTGATAGCTTAGGTGACAATAAACGGTCAATTACACTTGAGCACTTGTTGATTATGGCCTCTGGTTTAGATTGCAGGGACTCTCATCATTACAACTGGAAAGGATTAATCGAAATGAGGCGCAGCGGTGATTGGGGGCAACATGTCCTTAATCTACCGATGGTCGGTCCTCCAGGCACTAAATTCGAGTACTGCAACGGCCTATCATATCTTTTATCGGTAATCATCAACACTACAACGAAAATGAAAACCAGAGAATTTGCTGAAAAGAATCTATTCACTCCCCTTGGTATTTCAGAAATTGATTGGGAAAAAAGCCCGCAGGGGATTGATGTTGGATATGGTAGGATGTGGTTAAAACCCCACGACATGGCCAAAATTGGGTGGCTTTACCTCAATAAGGGAAGGTGGGGGAAGAAGCAACTTGTATCGAGTTCTTGGGTAGAAAAATCAACACGTGGACATATTGAAGCTAAGCCAGCTCTGCAATACGGGTATCAATGGTGGGTGAATGATGACGGCAATTATTCTGCTATCGGCTATAGTGGTCAGTATATTATGGTGGCAACGGAGATGAATATGGTTGTGGTATTTACTGGTAGCTTACCCGGTGGTAATATTTCTCTTCCGTTTGAATTATCGATGAAATATATATTTCCTGCCGTGGTATCTTCTAACTCAGTGCCAGAGAATGAAAAAGAAGCCAAGAGACTTGATACTTTGGTGAGAAGCATATCAATACCTTTTCAAGATGGATTCGTCTGGTTATCCAAAGAAGAAGGAATAGCGAAGGACGGTGTATTCAGGCGGACGAAATCACCAAAATTTATGTTTGAGTATCCTGTTGGGAGCGAGAAGCAAAGTGCCTCTTCACCGGGGCAAATCATGAGGATGAAGACACCGCAAGGAGTCCACTTTTCAGCGAATGTGATTGCCAAACCGGAAAAACTTGAATTAAAGGACTTCGGTCCTAATTTTTATGCAGCAATTCTGAGGCAGGTGGGATCTGATGTGAGAATTACAGGCAACAAGGAAATCGTGCTAAAGTGTGGCACGAATGCTTACAGGACCGATATCAAATGGGTTTACCAGGATTTTTATCAAGTAAACACCGTGGCAGTGTCTTCTTACAAAAACGACCAATGTGTCTATTTGGTTGTCCACCCAACTACAAAATACGAAAAATTTGCGATAATTGTCAACAGTCTGACATTTGAATAGATTAAACAGAAAGGTCATGTGTTCCACGATATTTAAATTGGATACATACTCAATGATCCATTATCCTATTCATAATCTCGTAATCCTTCCAAAACTAAACAATACCAATTATAAACATCATTTAGACATCAAGATATTGTGGTCAACAATATGTGGCTGAAACGTGTGATCACGATTGTATACCACACGTAAATATCTCATTGAAAAACCTGACATACCTCCAACTGAATCCAAGGTGGCAATTTCCGCGCCTGGTTATGATATGCGAACCATACATAATCTAAACCTCAGAAATATATCTTCACCCTGAGCCAGATTTTCCCCGTCGGCATCCAGCAACCGCATCCAGGCCTTGAAATGCGTTCCCTAAGTTTTCATAAGGCCTTCTGATTCGTTGGGCGATTATGGCTTTTTACCGCTGATAACGCCTGAGTCCGTGGGGTCACGATATGGGGAAAGCTGAATATCGCTCAACCCGAATCTGACAATAATTTTCTCTACATACGGCTGGGTGATCGGCAAATCAAAAACAACCGCTTTCAATAGCGAATTCTTCTGACAAAAATGAATCGCATAGGTGCCGGGCCCACCGCCCAAATCCAGCAGATGACGATTCGCCGACAAATCAATACTCTCAACCAATCCGGGCGCTTGCAGCATGGCATTGTTGAACATCCCCATGAGAAAGGCCTCGCGTGCGGATTCATCTTTGAAAGATACGCGGGTCCGTGTCGGCGTGCCTGAAAGAACAGCTTGATCCAGCTTTGACCAGGATGGCATCAGATGGTGATGATGCAGGATCATGCAGCCCAGGTAGGCTTTAGAATTTTTGCGTAAAAATCGTCCTGCCGATTCAACATTGAGAAACCTATCGTCCTTCTTTGCCAGAAGCCCCATGGCTGCAAGCGCGCTGAGCAGGCGGTCGGCAGCGTCGGCGTCGGCCCCGATTTTTTCGGCAATCATTTTGCCGGTCATGGCGTCATCGCCAATCGCCGTGAATATGTCCAGTTTTACAGCGGTATGCAGTACACATGTTTTCCAGTAGTAACCGGAAAGCTCCAAAAGTGAGCCGGGATTCCAATTCTGTTTATCCATATTGCACCTCCGACAGTTCTAAATGATTTGACCGGAGCTTATTTTAATACGGGACAATTAGATTTCTGACAAGAATATTCAAAGGGATGCATTTGGATTTACTTTGATAGGCACGTTCAGAAATATCGTCGCTTGACCTCATAAACCAAACCATATTACGAGGTGACTACACACTGAAACCGCATCTGACCTGTATACGATTCCAGACTAGGGTACCTGCATAGATCTGACTCTTATCCTGTCCTTACCCTTTTCATATCTTTATTCGCATACATAGAAATTGACTGGGGTCGGACCAAGCCAGTTATCTGTATTATTTACTTTAATCAGTAAAAAGAACCACGCTGCTGGCCTTAGTACCATTTTTTTGATGCCCCAAAGCCTATCCTAAGGAACACCGCAATTTCACATGAATACTTAAAAGTCCCATTTGCTCCTGAAAAAGGTGCTTTTAAGGGCGTAAATCGGTCCAATATTAGATCATTGTGTCGTAATATTAAATTGTTATCTTGGCCCGACCCCAATTGATTGTTAAAAATATATTTTTATTCTGAAGAACCCCCCAAATCCACTTTCTCCAAACTCGGTTTCCTTCTCTCCCCACGGAATCAATCCCACCAGATTCAATTCGGTATTGTCGTTGAAACTGTAATCGAACCAGGGATAGACAATACCGCTGCCGTCATTGACGTTGATCAACGCATAGTTGGACCAATTTAACAGTTCCGTTAATGGATAGCGTTGCCCCACAAAAATATAATCCCGGGCCAGATTTTCTCCGTCAGCATCCAAAAGCCGCATCCAATCGTTGATATCGTATTGGTCCTTGTCTGAGTCGCCATGTTCGTTGCGGTAGTACTCCACCATCAGATACAATTCGCTTTGGAAAGTATAATCGAGGCCGACCAAGTACTGCCCAAAATCATCGCTGTCTTCCAGTTGGTTATAGGCGCCTTCACCCCAAAACCCCAACTCCAAAATTTCTCCTGAAAAATCGCCGCCGAAGAGCCGGCGCCGTTCTACGGATTCGGTGAAGGAAAAATAATCAATTTCCGCCTCTTCTTTTTCCACAAAACTAAGGGATAGATCAAATCCCAGGAAGTGTTGTTTTACTTTCACAGCTCTGGTGCTTGCTTCCCAATCGTCGCCACTACTGAGAATGCCGGCCAGCATGCCCTCATCCCCAAAGGGTATTTCCAGCTTATAGGCTTCCACACCCGGCTTTTCATAGGTTGGGTCGAGAATATTTTTCTCGTTGAAGATATCGGTTGGATTCCAGGTATATCCACTGCCCCAGGGAAGCTGCTGTTTGCCGACCCGAATAGTTGCTTTTTGCAAATAGATGGTCACATAAGCGTTGTCCAGGAAATTTTCATCTTCGTATTCAAACCCAAAATCAGGTCGCAAAGAATCCGCCGGGACCCCCATTTCGTCCGCGTAATCCGCAATGACGCCGTCCGGTATGAAATCAAAGGCATTGAACTCGGTTTCGCCGTGGAAAGTCCGGTAAACATAGTCGCCGTTAAAACTGACGTTCTCGCTTATCTCAGCCCTTAGGTCTAAACGCAGTTTGTTATAATCCTGAAGGTACGTTTCCTCGCACAGCTCCTGAACCGTAAGCTGGTTTTCATAATACCCCGAAAATTCCAGCTCCTGGCCCAGGACTCCGGCAGCAAATGGAATCAATAAACTCAATACCCTAAAAATTTTTGGAAGCATGTACCCATACTCCTAACGCGGACAAGCCGCAATAATCGTGATCGCCACCAAAATGTTCGTGCAACTTTTGCTCATCTATAACTTTCTTCGTACTTGTACGAATCACATTATCTACGCTTCAAGTTTTTGGTCGTAAACATCTGATCCTTAATTTCAATATCAAATCTTATCTCCTGTGTTTCCATCACCGTCTGTCCACCTTCCTTCAAATTGGTCATGACCAGCTTCATGGCGTACCAGTGGCCGTCAATCAACTTTACATCATAGCAGTCAAGTCGTTTTAACAACTCGCCATCTTCGTAGTAATCGATCTTGAGCGTTAAAAACTTCTCCTTATCCGCCCATAGGACCAGTTTGGAATAGTGCGGACCGCTTTCGGTGGGAATCAATTCAAACTTGTAGCAGGCTTGCCCGGCAACTTTTTCTTCGCCTATGAGGGTATAGGTGTAATCCTCCTCGATCTTGCCGCCGGACAGATCTTCATAGGCAAAATCGCTCCCCTGCACCTTTTGTCGTTTGGCATGACTGGCCAGATGACGCACCCGGTCGGTCTTGGGCGTGTAAAACCAGATGTCATCGCCATCGTTCAGCATCAAAATTTTATCGCCCTTAACCCGCTTGGGTGACGTATAAATCATCAGTTGCTTGTCGTTCATGTCCTTGGTGTAGCCCTTCATCCCCAGGGTTCTTTTTTTGCCGCTGGAAGTGGTGATGATTTGCTTGGCAATGCTTTCACTCGAAGCGACCCGTTCGGTTGCGTCGATTCGGGCGATGATCTCTTTGGGTGTTAACTCCTGGGCCTGGACCGTAGGCATGGCCGTCAATAATACAATGCTTATAATAAATATTCTCCGCATACCAGACTCCTTTATGATTCACTTACAAGCCCAAAATACGCAAATCCGTTTTCAACGATATTCATTATTCTTTATACTGCGATTCAGCGTTTATGGCCTTGTCTGGTTGGGGCACGTTCGCGTTGTGTCTTTCCAGCGATTTCTCAGTAAGTTTGAGTAATGCCGGCAGAATGAATATGGATGTTAAAAAGCAGGTTCCTACCCCGATAAACAGGGCACTACCCATGCTGCCCAAGCCCCGATAGGTTGCAAAGATCAGAGACCCAAAAGCCAGCATCGTTGTCAGCGATGTCAGCATAACCGCTTTACCGGTACTGGTAAAAACCGTTTTGATTCTCCCGGCGCCTTCCACCCGATAACGATGCAGTATGTGAACCCCGTCATCAATGCCGATACCCAAGATGAGTGGAATGACGATGACATTTAGCATGGTCAGTTGCTGACCGATCAACTGCATAATGCCCACCATCCAAATGGCGCCCACCACCAGGGGCACCATGGCCATCAGGGTTAATTTTAAATTTCTGAAATCCCAAAGCAACAGTAGGAACACAACCATCAGGGTCAACGCTGCGGCAATCCGCCCATCTTTAGCGATAATGCCGATCAGGATATAAAAAATGCTCGGGATGCCGGTAACGCGCTTTTCTATTTTTTGCATCTGATGGGTGAATCGTTCCAAAAATTCGATATTTTTCCAGACCCCTTCTTTGGGATAAATGGTCAGTAGAAAATTGTTCCCGTCCTGACTGACGAAGCGCTTCAGAATATTCGGTGGTACGTCGTCAATCGTAATCGGTTTGGTCGAGGCCATGCCCAAAGCGGTCTTACGAAAATAGGGTTCATACTGTTTTTGAAATCGATTTAAATTGTCGGCGGTTATGGACTGATCTGTTTTGAGTTGCTTGACCAAGCGCGAAATCATGGTCACATTGGCAGGATCTTCCAGATCGCCAATGAGTTGACGGCATTTCTCATCCACCTTGTCCTGCCCGCCCAGATAGGCCAGCTGCGCCAGTTCAATCACATTGTCCTCCACCCGAAAGAGCTCGGCATATAGATCCGCCAGCCGGTCTTCGGATAAAGGAGCCAAGGAGCGATTTTTTATCAGATTGTCCCGAATCTCCAGAATATGCGGAATTCTCTGTTTTTGCTGCTCCTCCGAAGGAATGTATTCCGATATACTGGTGACCATCCCGATCATTTTGAGCTTTTTGACAGTCTCGGTAATTCTGCGTGCCTCTTCCACTGTTGGGGTGGTGACCAGGGCAAAATCCGGTGTGACATCAAATTCCGCCTCCATCTCATCCTGCAATTTGATAGAGGTTAAACCCACCGGCTCCATATTCAGATAATTGTAGTCAAAAGTAATTTGCAGGGCTGACATGAGCATCAAGACAGTGAAAATAGCACCCGCACACAAAACCAGCATGGGACTGCGCGCTACGGTAACACTGATAGTACCCAAAAATCTGAATTCAGTTGATCTGACCCTGTATGTTTGCTTGCGAAACTTGATCAACAGCTTGTCACGTAGGGCCAGCATCGCCGGCAAAACGACAATTGCAGAAAGCATACAAAAAAGCACACCGCTGCCGGCCACAATCCCAAACTCACGCATACCGGCGGTTTCTGATACGGTCAGGGTCAGAAAAGCGCAGGCAGTTGTCAATCCACCTGTTATCACACCGTTTCCGGATTTTAATAATGCCTGGCGCAGGGAATCACCGATTGAGTGACCGGCAGCCCGGTTCTCCGTATAGACCGAAATGATATGAATGGAAAAATCAACCCCCAGGCCCAGTAAAATAACTGAAAACATGGATGTCATGATATTTAAGCGGCCAACAACCACAGCCACAAAACCACCGGTCCAGATAATGCCGAAGATCAGACTCAGTCCGGCAATGATCGGGGCCACCCACATGCGGAAGGAAATAATAAACAGGGTAATGATTAGCAAAAAGGCGATGATGGAGGTGACATAGGCATCTTCACTAAAAGCCACGGTTTCGTCCCGGGCCAGCGCCATGGTACCGGTGGTTCCGGCAAATACGCTGGGGTACTTCTCAGCCACTTGATCAATCAGCGCATCGATGAAATCTTCGGCCAGAATGACCTTATCCACTTCATTTAATGAAAATGTCGGCTGGGCAAACAGCAGCAGCATGTCCTTGTCCTGAGAAATAAAATATTCATCACCGATCAGGAATCGTTCCACGGCTCCCCTGGCATGAGCGGCATCCAGGGCATCGCCCTGGCTTGCATATTGGCCCACGGTATTCAGCCAATACTGAACGCCATCCAAAAACATGATGGCATTGTTTTCCCGCTCTTTTGTGGAAATACTGTCTTCATCATATACATAGGTCCGTTCAAAGCTGTCGTTAATGTGACTGAGGAGCGGCGTCAGACTGAGATCGAAATAGATATCCTTGCTGTTGTTTAAATCTTTGGCTTTTTGCAGCATGAATCCGTGTTCCAGATAAAAATCACGCTCCAGCTTGTAATCCACCCGTTGCACAAATTCGGTCATGGCCTCGATTTTGGGAGCCAATTCATCTGCAAATTGCTTTAGCTCAGCTTCTTTACCCCTGGCGGCAACGATAATCAGCGTGGCGGTGCTGAAATCGTTCACAATCTGATTGAATTCCTGGACCATGGGGTGTTTTTGCGGCATCAAATTTTTAAAATGCATTTCAATCTTTAATTGTTGCATCAATCCAGCTGCCACCACTGTGAACAGCACGGCGATGGCAAACATCCATGCTGCTCTTCGATCCGCCAAGTCGGCAATTCCGGACAGTAGTTTTGTTCTCATTTTTTAAATCCTTCAAACACCAATTTGACCTGCTTTTCGAATTCTTGCTTTGTTGCTTGGATCTCCATATCCGCAAGCATGATGAAGCTCATCATCCAGGAAATAAATAATACATAGACAGTCGAGGCAATTTCCTGTGCCGGCACTTTATTGGAAACCATACTGCGGGCCTGCATTTGTTCGCACATCCCGACCAACTCGCCCACGATTTTCATGTCCAGGGCATAGGCGCGTTCAAACAGGTTGGGCTCCGTAAAAAGCGCCGCAAACCAGCCGCGCCAGATGGCTTTGTCAAAAATCATAAATTCATCAAAATATCCGTATATATAGCTGTACAGGGTTTGGACCGGATCATCTTCATATATAATTTCATCTGGTTTTTTCCCGATGCAAATATCTGCCACCAGGTCGAGCAAGATCTCGTTTTTGGATGAAAAATAGTTATAAATAGTCCCAACCCCGACCTCGGCCTGGTCGGCGATATCGCCAATGGTGGTGTCGACATATCCTTTTTGCTGGAAAAGCGCTGTCGCAGCTTGGATGATCCGTTTTCTGCGCTTCTGCTTTTTCTTGTTCATCAGGCTAATTTTTTCCGCCATTGCATTCCTCCAAGTATTCCGAACCTGATCATTTATGAATCTGTTCATTTATGAATGAATTCATATTATTGAAACAGAAAGGCCCTGTCAAGACATAAAAACAAAATATCGATATCCTGTTTTTTGAATAACGCTTCGCTTCGTGCGAAAAGCGGACCCGTTATTTTCGGCTGTTTGGTTGCGCTGCTACCGGACACAATGGGCGCGAGTTATACACTGAAATCCTTTAGCGTTTTGCAGCTTCCTGCCCCGCAATCCGCCCAAAAACCAGGCAATCAATGATGGCACAGCTACCCAGGCGGCAGGCACCTTGTACGCCACCGGCCACCTCGCCGGCTGCATAGAAACCTTCGATGGGCTGCTGATTCAAATCCAACACCTGTGCCTTCGCATTAATTAATGCACCGCCCATGGTGTAGTGGACTTTGGGCCATATCCGCATGGCATAATAAGGGGCCTGTAGAATCGGTGCCGTATCCTTCGAGATTGGTTTGCCAAAGTCAGGATCGGAATTGTTGCGCACAAATTGGTTGTACCGCGAGACAGTCTCTTTAAACGTTCCAGCCGGCATATCACACGCAGCGGAGAGGTCCACAAGGGTGTCAAATTGCTTAACCACACCTTTGCGCACACAATGCGCAATCCCGAACCCGGATACATCAATACCGTGTTGATCCACCAGGCACACGCACGGGTGACCCGCATTTAATAAAGCATCTGCTCTCGTCTTGCGGTCGGCCATTTCATTGACCAGTCGGCAACCAGTCTCGGGGTCAACAATGATACCGTAAGGAAAGGCAATATAGCTGGAAAAATCCGGCCCGATGCCATAGCCCTTTTCATCCGGACAAGCCCAGGGTCCCAGCTGAATCCAGGACAAATGCACCGGCAAAGCACCGATCCGGATGGCCGCCTGTAAAGCTTCACCGGTGGTGGAATATTTATTGGTGCTATCAATGCTGGCATCGAGCCTTGGATCCTGGGCAGACCGGAACTGGATATCATTGCCAAATCCCCCGGTCGCCAAGATGACCGCTTTATTTGCCTTCATGCAAAGTTCTTGTCCGGATTCCCTGTCTGGATACTGATATCCCTCTCGAACTCGGACCCCACAAACACGACCGGTCCCATTCCTTGCAATTTCCTGCAAGTAGGTTTTTGTTTTGATTTCCACACCCAAGTGCCGGGCCTTTTTCAATTGTTGTTTGATGATGTCCGCACCGGAGCGGTTTACGGGGGCATGCGATCGTGCCAGCGAGTGCCCGCCAAACCAGCCAACACGTTCCTGATACACGACACCTAAAAAATCCCGTGTCCACGTAAAGGTCTCGTTCGATTTTTGGGTTACGACCCGGACCAGCTCGGGTTGGTTTAAGCCCAACCCGGCAGCCAGCATATCCTGGTACATAAGCTCAGGCGAATCTACGATACCGGCCTTTCTTTGAAGATCAGTATCAGCCGCAGCGATACAGCCATCGCTGATGGTGGAGTTACCACCAAATCCTTTCATCTTTTCCAAAACCGTGACACCGCAACCGGCCAGTCGGGCCTCGATGGCGGCGGCCAAACCGGCAAAGCCACTGCCCACGACGACAACATCCGTCTCCTTATCCCAAGTTATCAATTTCTCATTGTTGTCCATCTCAGATCCTTTGGGCATTATCTGTACCCACGTCAGCATTGTGTTCCCGATAGTTGGGGGATAATTGTATTCGCATCACGCAGATATGGGACAAAAAGATATTTGTGAGATAGGTTGTCGTCACACTATCAGGAAAGTGCCTTCCGAAGCGCTTTATTTAGGGATCGCAGTTCACCAGATAAAGCTTTGTAGGCTTTCTTTTTGGGCTTTTTACCCAACCTTTTCAGGTTGGTAATCGCATTGTCGGCCTTTTTGTTGAGTTCTTTTGTCACTTTCTTTGGCAGTTTCTTCTCCAACTGACTCAGTTTGCCGGCTTGCTGTTTCAACGTTTTGGACCTTTTCTTGATCTCGGCGCACAAGTTTTGGTTCTTTTTTCCCATGGCTTTTGCTTTAAGGTTTACCTGTTTCCGGCTTTTGTTTACCTTATTGATCTTTTTTTGCAGTTTCTGGTTCGGTTTAGCTGGTTTCTTCTTCACATCTGCTGTTTTCTTCTTGTTTGCATCATTGGATTTTTCGGGTGGGTTCTCCACGGGGGGGGGATATACATCAGCAACAGCATCTTTGATCTGCTTAGCATAGTGCTTGCCGATGTTTTTCACCTGAGCTAACTTTCCCAGGGGTGTCTCAAAAAGCTGTTTAAAGGTAGTTATACCATCATCATAAAGCAGTTTCATACGCGCAGAGCCAATGTATCTTACTTTGGTGAGGTCGTCCTTTTTCATGGCAATCTCCTTTCCCGGCTTTGAATAACAATGCATTTTGGAAAATTCTAAGATCTAAGGATCGTCGGATAGGATATCCCCCGAAACATTATCGACGATAACTGGATTCTCAAAATACGTCACAGACGGCAGGGTACCATATTTATCCAAGATAAAATTGCGCCAATCCTCGGTGTATAGTCGCTCGGCATCTGCCTGGGAATTCCAGATATACATGCCACCGGCAGTGGTACCATCCTGTGAAAGAATATAATGTTTGCGGATGAGCCCCTTAATCTCCCTGTATTTGGGTGCTGTGCTTAAAAAAGTTTCGCGCGCCGTATCCCGTGAAATGGGCTTGGGAAGTTTGATTTGAACCAGAGCTGCGATCATTTTCAATTCCCTCCCATCGCCTTCATGCATTCCATTGGCCCGTCAACCATGAACAGACTTACCTTCATCCGCTCATCATCATTGAGTTTATTCCACGTCTCTGCCGCTTTTGCATTATCGAGGCTTAGACTGGCAACAATGTAAGCAAAGCCGACCGGTGTTAATTTCTCATTTGCTTTTTGGGCCATACATTTGCATGCGCGCGCCTCCATTCTCATTGATTTGAGGCAGGCTTTGTTTAGTGCATCGATATCATTGGTGCCACTGTTCTCTGCATAGCAATTCGATGCAATGATGAATATGAACATCACTAAAGCACTTACAAATTTCATATTACCCCCTTGTGTTGATGTTGAAACAACGACCAGGTTAAATCTATAATATTTTGAGCGATTATTTCCTGAAACCGACTTTAGTGATTAATGGCCTGGAAAACAAGCAAAAATTTGAGCGCGCCTTAAATAGAGTTGTCAGATTAACGCTCCGATACCTGCGGGAGGAGCCCCCTTATTTTTCGAAAGGGCCTATCAACCCAAGCATAAATTTGTGTCCACCGGATTGATGATGATAGAATGCCGCATGGCCCTTGGGCATTATCAATGAATTCAATGGCAGTTATTGAAACTGATTTGCCAAAAGCATGATCGCCAAATGGAAGCCTTAGCATGTCTGCCAGTATGGGTTGAAAGGTCCGGCCGCTAAGCCGTTTCTGGGCACCCTGAAGCATTAGGTCCTCTGGATCATGTCTCCGCCCGGCAAGTTTGATGCCGACATCAAAATGAAACCATTCTGTGGCACCAGAAATCACTTTACTCCACAGCAAAAATAGTGTAGTAGTTTTCACATAATGTGTAATTACATTATATGAACTCACTTTATGTGCAATGGTGCGGTGATCTTATGAACAATCCTTTTTCGTACTCAGATTATGTCACCGGTGAGGCCTTCTGCAACCGGGCAACGGAGCAAAAAGATCTGATCTATTTTGCCAAAAATTCCCAAAACATCCTACTGCATTCACATCGCCGGACAGGAAAAACCTCGCTCATACATCAGGTGATACATCGATTGAAAAAATCAAGACCCCGCGTCCATACAGTTTATATCGATCTGTACGGAACACTTGATGAAAGCGATTTCATAGATGCTATTTTAACCGGTTTGATCCAAATAGAAACAAAGATTGAGCGAATTCTTAAGCAAATGGCTGGGCTCAAAATCACCGCAAGCATTGACCCCATATCCAACCTGCCCAACCTATCGGCATCGATCCTCCCGCGGGATAAACCTGAATATCTTGAAAAGGCGCTCAAACTCTTGGCAACTTATTCCAGCAAAAATAAACTCCTGGTCGTATTTGACGAATTTCAGGAAGTAGCCAATTATTCGGAAGAAGGGTTTGAAAAACGGCTACTCAAGGTTATTCAGGGACATCAAAACATCAGCTATTTCTTTGCCGGTAGCCAGAAACATATTTTGATCGACATGTTTGATTCAGCTAAAAACGCATTCTATAAGTTGGCCAGAGCGTATCCACTCGAAAAGATCAGTATGCACCATTACATAGTTTGGGTCCAGCAAATATTCAGAAAAAAAGGCGGAAATATTTCAGAGAAGATTATATCTGATATTGTCAGATACTGTGAGTATCAACCTATGTATATTCAGCAATTTCTGTTTGACCTTTGGCGTTCGGACGCTGTCACCACGAAAAAACTGAATGAAATCAAGATATCGATTTTAGCCCGCCAGAGGGACCAATTTATGGTGCTTTGGGATCTACTAACCCAGAACCAAAAAAAAGCCTTAAAATTACTTGTTATAAGTGGCGGTAAAAGTATCTATGCCGCTGAACAACTTCAGCGGGTTGGTTTCAACTCGGGTTCTGTTCTGCGGCGTGCACTCATGTCACTCATGGAAAAGGAAATTATATATAAAAACGATAGGTTTCAATTTCAGGATGCCCTGTTTAAAAACTGGATCCAAAACTTATCGTAATCCCCGATGAGATGGTTTTGCCCCCGGTAGTGACAGTTTCCTGAGTGATCGTAAAACGTTTATGCCAGTTCTTGAGAGAATGCATGTACGCCTTGCGGGCCAGGCGGCTGCCTCCCTCGAGTATACTGGAGTCGATAGTTTGACAAGGTGTCCCCGAACCATCAGATGTTTTCCCAAATCACAAGATGGGTGTGCCGGATTGCGTACGAAACTCGGATATGATAATGAATCATGCGAATTGATTCTCCGCGATGCCAATTGATTTTCGTTTAAACTGCCCACTACAAACGGGTCTAAACGATACAACCTTATTTAAAATTCTGGAGTGATTCACATGGATTTCAGTCTTTGTGAAAAAATTATTGAAAACATCGGTCGGGTGATGGTGGGGAAAACGCGCCCCACCGAATTGCTGCTCGTGACCCTGTTGGCGGAAGGTCATGTACTGATCGAGGACGTCCCGGGTGTGGCCAAGACGATGCTGGCCAAGTGCCTGGCCAAGAGCATCGGCGGTTCCTTTAACCGGGTGCAGTTCACCCCTGACTTGATGCCCACAGACATCACGGGATTCAATGTATACGACCAGCGGTCGGCCCAGTTCTCTTTTCGGTCAGGTCCGGTCATTACCATGTGCTGCTGGCCGATGAAATCAACCGCACCATCCCGCGCACCCAGTCCAGCCTGCTGGAATGCATGGAAGAACGTCAGGTGACCGTGGATGGCAAGACCCATGTCCTGCCCTCACCGTTTTTTGTGATGGCCACCCAGAACCCTATTGAGCTCGAAGGCACGTTTCCGCTGCCAGAAGCCCAGTTGGATCGGTTTCTGTTAAAGTCTTCGCTCGGGTATCCCGATCAAAACGAAGAAATGCAAATTCTGGCGCGCTTTCAGCAGAAAGATCCGCTTCATGAGATAGATGCTGTGGCGACACCCGAAGCTATCAGTCGTCTCCAACAGGAACGAAGAAACGTTGTCATCTCCGAACCGGTCCGACGCTATATCACCGACATTGTTCTGGCCACCAGGAACCATAAGGCTATCCAGTTCGGAGCCAGTCCGCGTGGCTCGCTGGGACTCATGCGCGCCGGTCAAGCCCTGGCTGCCCTGCGCGGCCGGGAGTATACCTTGCCGGATGACATCAAAGAATTGGCCCTACCGGTATTGAGCCATCGCATCATCCTTGCAGAGCAGGACAAACTGCGCGGCAGTCAGCCCGATCACATCCTGAAAGAAATTTTGGGTAAGATCCCGGTGCCCACCACTTAAGGATCAAACATGCAGACGGAACAGGACCTGCAAAGAGAACCGACCATATTTTCTTCCCGTTTAATCAGCTTACTCGTTGTTATTCTGCTATTTATTGCTTTGTTGTATCGTCAGAACGACCTGGCCCTGCTGACGCTTTTGATCCTATTGTTGATGTTCAGTTCAAAGATCTGGAGCCGGATGAGTCTTGCCAAAGTCTTTTGCGCCATACACCCCGACAAAGAGCGACTGTTTCCGGGTGAATCGTTATCTATTTCTACCACTATCGAGAATGCCAAGTTCCTACCCGTTTGGGTCAGCGTCAACTGGCCCCACACGCCAATTCTTGGAATCCAAAGCGATCTACCCGATGTTCGGCAAGAAGCTGGGCTTTTATGGTATCAGAAGGCCGAATTTAAACAGAAATTAACGGCTCGCAAGCGAGGATGCCACAATGTGGGCCCCTCACACATCGCCACCAGCGATGTGTTCGGATTTTTTAAAGCTGAAAAGCCGCAAGCCCGACATTTGGAAATTGTCGTATATCCTCGCATTGCAGCCTTAAAACCGGTTTCATTACCGAAACGGGATTTGTTTGGCACGCCAGGCAGTCAGAGCCCAGTCAAGGACCCGGTCTATATCATCGGGACCCAGGATTACCAAGCCTCGCGACCGGCCCGCCATATTCATTGGAAGGCCAGCGCTCGACAACTCAAGCTACAGGAAAAAGTATTCGAACCCTCAGAGCAGGGACGAATTTTGCTGGTATTGGATGTTGCATCGTTTGAGCAAAATCAAGCCGAAAATGCCTTTGAAAGTACCCTAGAAGTAATTGCTGCTCTGATTTTACGTTTGGGCCAGACGGATCTGGCTGTCGGATTTCTAACCAACGGCAACCTAAAAGGCTCATCACAGACATCCATACCAACGGGGCGCGGATCTCTACAGTTAGCCGGCATTCTGGAAATGCTCGGCCGTCTCCAACTGAACTATCGGGCGAAAATAACAACCATGATGCGTCAGCCCCATGTAACCCGGCGTGGCGCAACCTGGGCATATTTTTGCTATCAGCAGGACAAGACATACAACGAATTACAAAGGTATTGCCAATCGAACAGTGCCCCATTTATTCCGTTTACCTGGGATCGAAAATCAACATCAGAGAATACGCAACACCCAACGTCATCTGATGTGTACTGCATAACAGAATTAAGATCGAAGGATCTAGCGCAATGATGAACGCTTGGAACCAAAGTTTAATTATCCTGGCCCGCAGTGGAATGGAACTATCCTGGCGGTATGCCTGGGCTTTGTTTATTTCTCTGCTGGCAGTCCAACTGACCTTTCCTTTACCTGCAGCCGTTTGTGCCATGGCCTTGGGAGCTATTATCACGCACCTATCGGTTACCGGCAATTGGCGCAATTATCAAAAAATCGGTTTGCAGTTTGCCGGATTCATAATCATGAGCCTGATGATCCTCTATTGGATGCGATATCTCGGCACATCCTTCTGGGATTTTATTTGGCTTCGCGACCTTTTCTTGGATGCCAAAAGCCTTCCCCAGTGGATGACCTTGCTGCTTATATTTTTTTTCTTGTGGCTGTTTTGGCAGGGGGGTCGTTTGTTGATAAAAGCCCCCCCCGCCTACATGCCCATCTGTATGCAGTTTGACAAAGGCTTGGGACTTTTCATGCTCCTCTTAGTCGTATATGCCTTTGTGGATGTCAGAACAGATCTCGATCTACAGAATCAGGGTATTCGCTTTGCCATTTTGGCCTTTTTTACCTTCAGCCTAGCAGCCATTGCCTTGTCCCGGTACCACACTCAGGGCCAAAAGTCTTTTATCACAGGATATCATGGGATCGGCGTGATCTTGAGCGCACTGACCACGTCGACTCTATTCGCCACAGGAATCATGTTGCTGGCCTATCCCTATCTTTTCCACAAAGCCGATGCCTTACTGCTAATTCTCAAAGACACGGCCCAACCGTTTGCTCCCCTTTTGATTAGAATACTCATATTTCTTTTCCGGCCGCGACATATAAAACTCTATGGCGATGTTCAAGATGAGAACATTCCTTCCATCGAAGAGATGGGGGCTCCGGCGGTGAAAGGTTGGCTCGACACATTATTGACGATACTTGGTGCCGGACTGATTGTTTTGATCGTTCTATCAATGTTGCTCGTTATGGGTTTTTTATTTTTTAAACTGATACAATGGCTGATAAAAAGAGAACATGATGCCGATGATTCGATACGGTTGATAGACGCTATTAAACGTTTGTTTGTGTCTATCCAAACGATCCTCGTGCAAGCCTGGATCAAATTGACAGGACTGATTCAGGGTGCGAACACTGCTGCCATGGTATATTACCGAATGCTTCGTTGGGGTAATTTTAGTGGCTTGCGGTTTAACCCAAGCGACACACCCAGTGAGAATGGACGCTGGCTGGTACAATCCTTTCCAGACCTAAAAAGTCAAATCAACTTGATCGTGGGATCCTTCAACCGGGAAGCATATGGCCAGATGCGTGTTAACAGAGAAATGCTCAAACAACTGATTTCAGCCCAACGGCATATGCGGCGTATTAGATACTGGCCGTCGCGCCTGCATACGTGGCTACGACACTAAACCCCATGAGAATCTAAGGGAACATAGCATGTCATTTCAAATCTCAATCACCCATATCCCTAACAAAAGCCAGAAAGATGCCATCCATTCAATATTGGATGCAATAGCCGAAATTAAATATCTTCCAAAACTAAGCGATTCAGAACGCGTGACTGCACTTGAAACTGCCGATGTAATCTTGGCCAACAGCTGGTCTCCCAGTGAAATCAGCCCCCGAGAAACCCGGTATTTGAACAAGGCCCGTATGATTCAGCTCATGTTTGCAGGCGCTGACAAGGTGCCCTTTGAATCCATTCCCGAGGGAATTACCCTGGCCAGCAATGTGGGTGCCTTTGCCGAGCCCCTGGCTGAACACGTACTGGCCCTGACACTCTGTCTGGCAAAATCAATCCTACCCCGGCACCTTGAACTTGCTGATGGCACGTTCAATCAGTCCGCGTACAACAAGAAGCTCAAAGGCGGGATCTGTGGGATTGTCGGCATGGGCGGCAACGGTGCTGCCATTGCGGGCTTGATGCAATCCGTGGGTATGCAGGTATATGGCATCAATCGTTCGGGGACATCACCGGTCCCACTGAATTTTGTGGGCAACCTGGATGACCTGGATACAATTTTGGCCAAATCGGATGTCCTCGTATTGACGGTACCGCTAAACAAAGGGACGCTTAATCTTATCGGCAGCCGCGAACTGCAGCTCATGAAGCCCGATGCCATTCTCATCAATGTCGCCCGGGGTCATGTGGTCGACCAGCAAGCGCTGTATGAACATCTCAGGGCCGAACCGACATTCGGGGTCGGTATTGACACCTGGTGGTCGGAACCGGGCTCACCGGATGGATTCAAACTGGACTATCCCTTTTTCGACCTACCCAATATGGTCGGCTCCCCTCACAATGCCGACGATGTACCCGGTGCCATGACGGCCGCTACGCGGATGGCCGCTGAGAATATCCGCCGCTTTTTGGAAGGTCAAAAGATCCAAGGTGAGATAAACAAAACGGATTATATCCAATGACAGCCGGTAGGAACCCATACCATCAGAAATATCAGGCAACCCAAGGCTCTCGAATACCCCAAAAATTTGATTACGCTGCCATCAAAAGCATTTTGATATTTATTGCTTGTGCATTTTTATAGCTATTGTCAAAATAATGTTCCGCTTCATGCGAAAGCGGTACAGGTATTTTTTCGTTACGACATATCAATCCGAGTTATCACTTGTGCCCCACGGATTGGTGATGAAATTCTGCCGA
>Ga0180435_10002387_pt1 | contig 19185 bp, 11 predicted proteins | sample SS_ome_3_FD_132467 | JGI IMG/M metagenome (GOLD analysis project Ga0180435, IMG submission 132467) | Hypersaline lake sediment archaeal communities from the Salton Sea, California, USA - SS_3_S_1 metaG | ecosystem: Environmental > Aquatic > Non-marine Saline and Alkaline > Hypersaline >...
CCGGCCTGTAAAGTATAAAACAGAAGTCCGGGTCTGCCATGTTGCATTGTGATTAGAATTCAGTGTCAAAGATAACCAATGTTATCTGTGTCTGGCTTTTGTCCTGCTGTGGCAATGGTCAGAGTTTTCTCATGGCCCTTGTGATATGGTGTGCGCGGGCTTTAAACCCGGCTGAATTGTGGGGTGACTGCGTTTCAATAACAGTGATAAACTCATTGGTGAATTCCGGATATACAGTGGCGATCTTCAGCAGCATCTCCATACTGTAGGCCTTGATGGCCACGGGGACAGACTCCTGCTCCAGCCACGAAAGGCAGAGATCCGCAGCAACGCCCTGGAAGTCTTCCGGTATCTCGTACCGGGCAAGCAGCCTCAGGGCACTGCGTGTAACACCGTCGGGATGTTGCCTGGGGATCTCTTTCCATATTCTTTCAATGTGCGCTTCAGCCAGCCAGGGATGTACCTCTGACAGGTGATCCATGATCCAGGTGGCACGCCAGCAAATCGGCATCTCCCTGGAGAAAGAAAGGGCGAAAAGGTCATTGAATTTCCCGGGATCCGGGCCAAAGATGCTGACAATTTCTTCCTTTTTAAGCGATAAGACAGCAGTTGTAAGGAACGCTCTTAAATCCATCCGGTCTAATCTTCTCCGCCTTCCTCACCGTTATTTCCTTCCTTATCACCGTTTTCCCCGTTGTTTTCCCCGGAATTTTCGGTGCCAGGTTCCTCTTCGGGCATCATGCCGCTCATGTCCATAATGGTATAGCCCATGGTATTGAAAGAGGATTTCTTGCTGAGATCGATATCGGTGACCGTCATGACACTCTTGTCACCATCCTTCCTGTCCTCGATGATATATTCCATTACCAACCCGTCGGTATAATATGCATATGAAAACAGTCCCGAGAATGTGGAATTCTTCATGTATGTTTTTTTCATCTCCTTGTTCAACTCCCGGGTGATCCACATGGTAACGGTCTCTTTTTCATCTTCGATGAGGTATTCTTCACACTTGTATCCGAGAATGTTTTTGGTTTTTCCTGTTTTATAGGCTTTGTAGGCATCCTCTGCCGCTGCATCCGTGTTACCATTGTCTTCTTTGGCCTCTTCTGCGATCGCTTCAGCCTGTTCAGGTGTGAAGGAAATGGCAAACCCGGTTTTTTCCCCGTCGGCATCTGACAGGGTGACCATCAGGTTGTTCTCCGTATCGAAGATCATGAGTGAATAATCCTCCGCTTCAGGACTCTTGAATTGTATCCCATAGTCGAATGACCTGGAGTCGATGTAGGTTGTGTAGATGGTTTTTTCTTTTTCTTTTTCTTTTTCAAATTCTGAAACAGACATTTCTATATATCCGTCGAATTCATAAAGGGGTTTCACATTGGCCGTTCCGGTGGACATGCCCAGCGCGTTCAGGTATGCATTCCTTGCTGCCCGCGAACTTGCTGAAGAAGCAGATCCTCCGCTGCCTGATGCGGAAGGGGTATTAACAGAAGATTCAGTGGAATCGGATGTTTCATCAGATTTTCCGAAAAGCTTGTTAAAAGCTTTGTTCACCTGCTTTTCCACTGCTTTGTCAGCCTCTTCTTCGATGCGTTCTTCGGTCTTGTCTTCGGCTTTGTTGGCAGCCTTGTTGATCAGCCTGGTGACAACCTGGGAATAGGAGGTAGTGGTGAGCGCAGCAATAAATAATGTGAGTGAAATGGCGACAATTTTTTTCATTTTATTACATTTTTATTTCAAAACATATGATGACAAGCGTCCAATATACAGAGAATCTTCATGATCATTTCCATCCGTTTGCTGTTGTAAGTATATTGTCGTTATATTCAGGATGCGTAAAACGGATCATGGGTTCAGCGCGCAGCATAAACAAATTTAAAGAATAAAACCATTCGAAGTGAAATAACAACCACCTGATCCGAAAAAAGATTTCCAAATCATAAGAAGACAGGTTTTTAACAAGGTATGTGTCTATGAGGTATGAAGCATTACAAAAAGGGAAACTGATCAGAAGATATAAACGTTTCCTTACCGATATATCGCTGGAGGACGGATCCGTAATCCTTGCCCACTGCGCCAATTCAGGTTCTATGAAAAGTTGCCTGGAAGAGGGCGCCGAGGTATACTTCAGCCCGGCGAAGGATCCGAAACGCAAAACGCGTTTCACCTGGGAGATGATCCGGATCGGCGAAGGTTGGGTTGGGATCAATACAGGCATTCCCAACCAGGTGGCTTTCGAGTGGATCAGGGAGGGAGTGATTGCCGGTTTTGAGCAGTACGTTGTGCACCGGAGGGAGGTGAAATGGGAAGACAGCCGTTTCGATATCTGTCTTGCCAATGGACAGGAGCAGTGCTTTGTTGAGGTCAAGAATGTGACCCTGAAAGTAGGGGATGTGGCCATGTTCCCGGATGCGGTCACCACCCGCGGACGGAAGCACCTCGAAACGCTGACCAGGGTGAAGGAACAGGGAATGCGGGCGGTCATGCTGTATTTTGTACAGCGCACGGATGTGGACTCCTTTGCGCCTGCAGCAGATATCGACCCCGGGTATGCAGCAGCGCTCGGTAAAGCAATGGCTGCCGGTGTTGAGGTGCTGGTGGTGCAGGCAAAAGTAACACCGGAAGAGATCACTTTTGCAAGGATGCTTCCGGTGCGTTAAGGGTTTGGTTGTTTGGCGGCATGATCGCCTGGTTACTTCGCCAGGACTGATTGGCTTACTTTATCTCGATTCAGGTGTTTGTTAAAATGTGTAAATCCCTTCTCATCCCTGAACTGGTAAGCCTGGTGCATGAAGGCCTGTAACCTGAGTTCAATGGATGCATCTTCCTGTCCGTCATAGGCGATTCCGACCATCGGGATATTGCCATGGTCCGCCCTGAAACTGTCGGACAGTGAGGTGACCAGGGTTCCGGGCATGCAGGTGAAGGGTTCGATATTGGCGATCCCGGAGATACCGCGTTTGGCCAGTGCAACCGATGTGCCCAGGTTCGGGGCGGGGTCGCCGTCGTAATGCCTGTGCACATAGGGTCCGCACGACTCAAGCATTTCCATTACGGAGACTTCAAGGTGATGGTCGAACATCTCCTGCACGGGTTTGATGATCTTCCTGGCAGACATGTTTTGTGTCAGCTCCTGTATCTTTGATTTCAAAATGCCGCCATAATCTCCTTTCCATTTGCTGTCGCGGGTGTACCGGATGGTGGAATAAACGAGCCATTCCGAGAGTCCCGCGATCCATGTCTCAGCTCCGAACTTTTCCAGCCTGTCGACCAGGTAAGCGCTGCAGAACGGATTGTCCCGCATGAATATTTCACCCAGCACAGCCACCACGGGTTTGCGTTTTCCATTCGAGAGGGGGATCTCCATGAAAGACCTTCCGATGCGCTCCAGTGTTTCGGGAATATCCTTCGCCCCGTTTTCGGCACATTGTATCAGCTGATCCAGACCGTGCTGATAGACCTGGTCAGTATTGCCGGGGATCAGTTCATACGGCTTGTGTTCCTGTTTGAATTTCCGCAGTATATCGAAAGCCACAAAACTTTTCCAGATATTAATGCGCAGCCGGGTACCATGTCCGCCTGAAATATCTTCATAGCTGTTGTCGTTGCTGGGAGAGATGATCTCTGCCTTGTCAAATCCCAGCCGGTTGAAAAGGATCCGCTGGAACTTGTTGTACTGTCCGAAGCGGCAAGGGCCGTTGTGGTCGGGCATGAAAAAGCTCACTTTCGTCGGATCAATCCCCGGTTCCATCAGTTTGCTCAGGAAACTACCGGTGGTACAGATCATCGGGAAGCATTCCCGCGCGGAAGTATATTTGCGCGCCAGTTCCAGGTCTTCCTGCGTTTGCATCGGCAGTGATTCAGAACGGATCCCGAATCCCCTGCAGGCCCCTGCCACCAGGTAGGAAGCATCGCTCATGTAGGGGAAGTACAGGGTTCTGCCTTCCATGGGGGAAGTAGCAGAAACACCCGGACGGTTGATTATTTTCGGCTCATCAGAGGTCTCCTCTTTCGATCCCTTCAGGCTGTCGAGAAATGCTTCGTACCGCGTAATCATGCCTGCATCTGCACTGTGCTCATCGATCTCGATCTCCATATAGGGTTTCCCGGCCATTTCCTCGTGAAAAAAATGGGAGAGGAAGGAGTCGGGACCGCAACGGAAATTTCCCATGTAGACAGCGTGTAGTTTTGGATGTTCGGAAATGATCCTGGCTGCGGCGAGGATCCGCTGACCGTTGGGCCAGTACATCTGTCCGTATTCACGCGTGATATGTTGTTCTCCAAGTGGAAGGTAATCCATGGGAATGGGTACCACATCGAGGTTGATCAGTTTCTCCACCATGCTCAGGTTCAATGCCGGGTCGCCGGTATTGTAGGGACGTCCCACAACAGCGACGCATTCCTTGTCTTCCGGAAGGTTTTCCAGAACCTCGCGTCCCCTTTCAGCCACTTTCTTTTCAAATTCGGTCTGTTTCATGTCTGCCCTGTGCATGGCCACGGTGATGCGACGTTTCGAAATGCCGAACTTTTTACCCAGGCTCTTGTAGAGCTCATTGGCGGTTACGGATCCGAAATACCTGAAATTCAGGGCCGGGATCAGCATTTTTTCCCGTTTCTTCTTATCGACGGATGCCTTCACCATGAAAGGGAAGGTCTGCACCCAGGGACAGTTGCAGTTGGTGGTGGGATTGTCCTTTTCCCCTTTGTTATTGATAATGAATGGTGTAAATACATAATCTACTTCCTCATCTTCCAGCATTTCATAGATGTGCCCGTGCATTACTTCCACCGGGAAACATGTTTCAGCAACGATCAGGTTCAGGGCCTTTTTTACGGTCTGGTTATTGGTTGTTTCACTCACAACAACCCTGAACCCAAGGTCTTCGAAAAACGTGCGCCAGAACGGGAACTGCTGGTAGTAAATCATGAGCCCGCGGGGAATGCCAATCGATATTTTTCCCTCTTCGGGAGGCTGTTCTTCGTAACCGTTCCGCAGCATTTCGAGTCTCTCTTCGAAAAAATTGGGAATGCCCACACCTTTTCCCTTGCGTTCATCCAGTTCATATTTTTCACACCTGCCCCCATAGAACAGCGGCTTGCTTTCGCCTTCGATCCGTACGCGCCTGATCTCGCACTGGTTGGAGCAGGCTTTGCAGGTAAATTTGTCGACGGTATAGGGTATTTTGCTGATATCAAACCCCTTGAACCGGGTCTTCAGCTTGTATTCCTTCACGTGGTCGCGTGCCAGCATGGCGGCCCCGATGGCCCCGGTCACGTCGAAATGGGGCGGGATATGGATCTTTTTTCCTGTCACCTGTTCAAAGGCAGCCACGACAGACCGGTTGTTGGTAACGCCTCCCTGGAAGAGGATATGTTTCCCGATCCGCTTCTTGCGCACCACCTTCTGAATATAATTATGCACGATCGAATAGGCCAGTCCGCCCACCAGGTTGTCGGTTTCAACCCCGCGCTGCTGGAAAGAGTTCAGGTCGGATTCCATAAACACCGTGCAGCGGTCGCCGAGTCCTGCCGGCTGCTTCGCCCCAAGTGCCATTGTTCCGAATTCGCCGACAATATTGATCCCCAGTTTTTCAGCCTGTTCCTCGAGGAAGGAACCGGTGCCGGCTGCGCAGACCTTGTTCATTTCAAAATCCACCACCACGCCATTATCGATACTGATATATTTTGAATCCTGCCCGCCGATCTCAAAAATGGTATCTACTTCCGGATCGTATGCGATGGCAGCGGTTGCCTGTGCGGTGATTTCGTTGCGGATCAGGTCGGCTCCGATGAAATCACCGGTCAGGTACCTGCCCGAACCCGTTGTCCCGGCCGCTTTTACCACCACCCTGTCGCCGATCTCTTCAAAAATTTCGCTCATTCCCCGCCTGATTGCCTCCAGCGGCTTGCTTGCCGTGGGAAGGTAGCGTCGAGCGATCACACGGTTTTCATCGTCTATCAATACTACGTTTGTACTGAGCGAGCCGATGTCCAGGCCGAGGTACACCGGGTAATCATTCACCCCGTCCGGCACCGGGAAGACCTCCTTGTTGATTATCGAATCAGGCTGATGCAAGGGTCTGAATGTTTTACCCCGTGATTTTTCCCCGTCGATATATTCATTGAGTTTGTCGCACCCGCAGAAGGATTCAAACTGCTCGCCCGGTCTGTCGAGCATGTAATAGAGTGTACCGATGGCCCCCATGGAAGCATGGCGTTCGGGGATAACCAGGTCGTCTTCTTCTGCCTTCAGTAATTCCCGGAATGCACGAACCATGCCCTTATTGGCAGCAACGCCTCCCTGGAATATCGCCGGGTATTCGATGGTCTTCCCCCGTCCGAGCGTGCTGATAAAATTCCGCGCCACGGCAAAACAGAGACCGGCCACGATATCGTGTACCGGGGTGGCGATCTGTTGCAGGTGGATCATGTCACTTTTGGCAAAAACCGAGCAGCGGCCTGCGATCCGGGGCGGATTCTCTGATTTGAGTGCCATTTCTCCGAATTCATCCTCGATTTTCACACCCACCCGTTTGGCCTGCTGGTCGAGAAATGATCCTGTCCCTGCGGCACACAACGTATTCATGGTGAAATCCGAAAGCCTGGAGGTGCCTTCACCGGTTTCCTCCATAAAAATCAGCTTGGAATCTTCTCCACCCATCTCGATGATCGTTCTGACCCGTGGATACAGGCTGCTGACAGAAGTGGATTGTGCGATGACCTCGTTGATGTAATGTCCACCCATCAGTTCGGCGGCCAGTTTGCCGCCGGTTCCTGTAAATCCAAGGTTGCCGAATCTGTCAGCGCCATAACATTCCAGCAATTCCTCCATGATCGTTCTGAGCTTCATGAAAGGCTTGCCCTGGCAATGGTCGTAACGTTCTTCAATGATGTTCTTCCGGTCATCCATGACCACCGTATTGATGGAAATGGAACCGATATCGAAACCCAGGTGAATCGTCTCACTTTTGCTGGACATACTGCGTAGTTTTAGAGGATCCGGATTACTGTTGCGAAGGTGCACCTTGCCTGCACAATGGCTTGTAAGAGGATGCGCTGCCCTTGCTTTCAGGCAGCGGTAACATGAGACAAGTTATGAAAAAAAAGAGTGATTTCTTATGGGGGCTGCCCAACGATCCCCTCAATTCTTATTCGGACTAATGAAAAATAGCATCCGGTTACTTTGTGGATCAGGACGATAAGGAGATATAGATCTGCAGGGGTCTTTCCAAATTTCGACCAGGAAGATTCCGTTAGAGGGCGGATTTCAACTATTTGAAAAAATATTCTTCTCACCGGGTCCGGGCAGGTGAGATTCGGGCATCTCATCACATTAACAACTGAATATTAATCCACAAAAAAACATGATGATGAAAAAATTTACAAAATTCTGGATGTTTGTGCTGCTGGTGACTCATTTTTCTTCCCAGGCACAGGATGGACTGTTCATTTCCGAGCTTGCCGATCCCGGGGATGAGTATACAGGTCGTTTTATCGAACTTTTCAATGCCGGCAGTGAGACGGTCGACTTCGGCAGCATGGTGATGTACCTGACACGGCAAAGCAATGGCGGAACCACCTGGGGAACTGTTCAGCTTACAGGTACAGTGGCCCCGGGGCGCACCTACGTGATCGGGGGAAGTGCCTTCGAGTCACTGTATGGATTTGCACCCGACCTGGTAACCGGGATCCTAACCGGGAACGGCGATGATCCCTATTCACTCTACATCGGGGGCGACCACGAGACAGGCAGTCTGCACGATATCTTCGGCGAAACCAATACCGATGGCACCGGGGAGGCATGGGAGTACACCGATGCAAGGGCGGTAAGGGATGAATATGTCGACGGACCCGGGATGCTGTGGTTTTCTTCGGAATGGACCATCGCTCCTGCCGGCATCGCCGATTGTGATCCCGGCACCCACAACGGGTCGCCTGGCGGGGGTCCGGTCGTTCCGGTGGGCGATTTTGCGATCTATGCAGCATCCGATACGGTGGAGGTGGGCGAACCCTTTCAGCTGGGCATCCTGGTGAGTGAGATGCTGGAATCAGATGATATCATCTCCTACCAGTTGGATATCGCATATGATGCTTCGCTCCTGGAATACGCTTATGCATCGGTGATTGGCACCATTGCAGATGGCGGAACGCTGGCTGAGAACAATGCACAGCCGGGAGAGGTTTCGATCAGTTATATGACAGCCGATCCGCTGACCGGCGCAGGAGAGATCCTGCTGCTGACATTCAACACGCTGGGAATGGGCAGTAGCGCGGTAACCCTTTCCAATGCATTCCTGAACAACCTCTCGGTGACTGAACTCTTCGGTGGGAACGTGGTGGTTTCTGAATCCGATCCGCCTTCAGCTGTTGTCACCTACAGCGATTCGGTCAACCGGTTGTCTGATATGCTGCAGATCACAGCCACCTTCAGCGAGGAGATGGATCCGGCTAACCCGGTTTACATGGAAATGACAGGTGCTGCAACGGAATCTGCCCTTGAGATGGTGCGACTGAGTGCCACGGAGTACAGCTACCTCTATTTTATTCCGCGTGCCGGGGGAACGGTGAATGTATCATTGGCGAACGGAACAGATCTGAATGGAAATGCGGTGGTTGCTGCCCCGACATCGGGCGGTACCTTTGAAATTATTCCGCTCCGACCCGGGGATGTCAACGATGATGGGGTGGTACAGGCCTATGATGCCGCACTGGCGTTGCAGCACTCGGTGGGACTGGATCCGATGCCGGAGGTGGACCCCCTTCCATGGGAGGCATGGCGTGACAGTACGGCGAACATCGACCGCGACGGATCCATTACAGCGTATGATGCCGGCCTGATCCTGCAGTATTCAGTGGGAATCCAGGATGTGCCGGGAATGCAGAAAAGTGCAGGCATTCCTGACGAGGTCACCCTTAAGATGGAGGACGGATACATTTTGGTGACTGCAAAAGAAGGTTTGCTTGGCCTGAACATCAGTGCCGATGACCACGCAGACAGGCTCGGTGTGCCGGAAATACCTTCAGCCCGCTTCCTGTCGGCCTGGAATATCACAGATACAACCTACCGCGCAGCTGTGTGTACAGACGAACCGCCGCTTAAAGGTGAGGTAGTCATGCGGCTGCCCTGTTCAGGAGAAAAACCGGTGGAGCTGGAAATCACCGTGAATACCAATACGTACCGGGCCGTAGTGGAAATGTACACAGGCATCACGGACCAGGTGAACACAGAAATGAGGATCTGGCCGAACCCGGTACGTGAATTTCTTAAGCTAAGCGGACCTGGAACAGGGGCGCATGTGCAGATCTGCGATACCCGCGGCAGGGTGGTGTTGGAGAAAGACGACTGGCGCACCACTGATCCACTGGATGTCAGTTTCCTGGATTCGGGAATATACATGGTGCGTGTACGGGATACCTCAGGGTTCCGGACAGGTAAATTTGTGAAACAATAGGCAGGAGCGGCATGCTCCCGAAACGGACCAGTCAGCTGCGGCTGTCCCGCTGCATGTGCATCCCGACAAGGTAATTGCTGTGTTGTTTATGCATGCATGAGGCTGTTATTCACATCTTGTGATACAGCCTCATGTTTTCATATGCGGTGGAAGGGGATGAAGTGAATTTACCCGGAGTTGAACCAGTGACCTCCGGGCTGTCGGTCAGCGGTGCTCAGAAAACGCCCCTGCAGTTGTTTTTTAACGAAACAACAATTCTGTCCACTTCAACCGCTCCGGGAGGCAGCTCGTCTATTTCGAGCCCGGGATATGCAAGCGAATCTTTCCAGCTTTGAATGGTTGAACTAAAAAACCGGGAAGCTTCAGCATCTGTCTCATAGGCTATGATATCATATAACTCACCCTTGTCTCCTCCGAACCTGGTAATCACCTGCCATTCACCATCCCGCTTATAAGAGGTATTGGTATGGTCCGATTGCGGATAGTATTTATTATCAGAGGGTTTAAGAAGTATCCAGATGTCTTTTTCATGGGAATCGGGATAAACGCCCATGGTCAGGATCCGGCAATTGACTGAATCACTATTGATGGGTGAGACGATCTGAACGCTTTCAACCGGGTACTCAACCTGTAATTTTTCGCCTACCTCAACCTGCTCAATTTGCGCTTGCGGGTTGACCAGTCCAAAGGAGTATCCGCCATAAATGAGTAACAGGACCCCCACTAATGCCAGTATAATTCTCAGATTGATGTTTACCAGGCCAATGGAGGAACCTTTGATCTTAATGCTATCAATAATCGCAATTAGTAATAGCAATGCGCCGACAATTATTATTACCAGTTCTGCAGACATGAGTAAAGATTTTTAAGTATTAAAAATGATTACATATTAATAAGAAACATGCCATTGTACGTTAAGAACAGTTTCCATTATTTATCAGGTATACCAGGTTCATTCTTTCTTTTTTCCCTGGAACAGGTGTTTCATTACTGTTTTGGGTTTCCTGTTCTCATAAAACAGGCCCCAGTGTTTTTCCGGCTCCGAAGCATCATCAAAACCTTTCCAGGGCTCATCGAACGCCTCGAAAACAAATGTGATGATTCCTTCATCTTTACACCATTGCATGAGATCATCATAATAGATTTTCTGGAATTCTTCGCTAACATGGTCAGGGTTGATTCCACGGCCGTTAGACCGTGTTGCCCACCCGGCCTCCGTGATCATTACCGGTTTATCGGGGAACTTGTCTGCCACACCATAGAAATTCTGTTTCGTATACTCCATCGCATCGTTCAAATGCTTGTGCTCCCATACCGGGTAGGTATGAATGGAAATGAAATCGAGTTCTCCGACAAGATCATCAAGCTTATTGTGCCAGGGCAGATAGTTTTCACAGAATGTAACGGGTTGTGATGTACCCTTTTTAATCTTCTGAACATATTCAATGACGTGCTTCACCGGTACAAAATGATCTGTCCAGTCAACGGTAGCTTCATTCCCTGCCGAAGTTGAAAAAATGATTTCCGGGTACCGGTTTGCAAGTGCAATGAGTGAATCAATCTTCCTCAGGTTGTTTTCCCTGTTTTGAACCAATTCCTTTTCAGGATAGATGGCACCCCAGGGGCAACCATAGTTATTCATTTCTGCTTCAATGAATGCGCCCAGCATCACCTTGAATTTCAACCCATGCTTCTGTATGATCCCGAGTACCATCTCGGCATGTTCATTCACATCATAAAGGCGCAGGTATTCCCAGTTCTCCCGAAGAATGAGCAGGTCTTCCTTCACCTGGTCATAGGATGGGTGTATATCCAGGCCAGGACTCTGTCCTTTCCTGTATCCTGAATAGCAGATGGCATTCCCGAAAGGGATGTTCAGTGTTTTATATCTTTCCATGAAAGATCCGGCTTGTGGATTAGTATTTCAACTTTCCGTCTTTATCCCATATGCCCCAGTACGCTCCCACATCGCCCTCGGAATCAATTTTCCAGGCTTCATCAAAGCTTGAGAAATACATAATTTCTATGTTTTCCTCCTGGCTCCATTGCTGCGTATTGATGAAATACCTCAGGGCATTCTCTGTTGAAGGTTCAGACCCTTCGAATGCAGTACCGATGTTTGGCCATCCTGTTTCACTGATCACCACCCGCTTTCCTTTTGCCTGGCGCAACACGCTGTAATACATGTTTTTCATATAGACCAGGGAATAATCGATATGACACCCTTCCCAGAATGGATAACAGTTTGTGAAAATCACATCACATATTTCCGTAATGGCAGGCCTGTTGATAAACTCGTAATAGGCATCAACATAGCCAACCTGGGTACCCGGCAGCAGGTCCTTGACACGCCTGATGTACTCCAGCAATTCTTCTTCGGTCAGTTCCTCCCGGTACAATACTTCATTCCCGACAGCCACCAGGTCAGCATGCCCCTGTTTTACAAGCTTCACCAGGTTTTCTATTTCAGCTTCATTTTTCTCCTTGTCCTCCCCCAGCCAGGCACCTGCCATCACTTTGAGTCCTTTTTCTTTTGCAATTGAGGGAATAAGTTCATTTCCATCGGTACAGGAGAAAGTCCGGATCCAGCTTGTAAAGGGTTGTATTATCTCAATTCGTTTCCTGATCTGTTCCTCCGTAATAATGCTGCCAGGGCCCTGCCCTTCAACGTATGAACTGAAGCAGAGTCCGTGGACCCCGTTTTCAAGGTACTTCCTGAACAGTTCAATTAATTCATCGGTGGATTTGCCTTTAAAATCCTCTCCAATCAGGGATAATAGTTTGTCGCTTCTGAATGACATGTTCGTGTTATTATGTATGGTTAAATATTTAAATATTCAAAGATGAACCGTAAAATTGACATGTTAAAGCATATGCGCTTTTATCTTTCTTTTAAAGCTGCACCTGGATGGTCTGCACAGAGTTTTTCCCGACATTGATCTCAGTAAACTGGTCTTTGATCTGCAACCCTAAAAGAATATCTTCTTTTGTTGTATTCAGTAATTGCACACTCAGGAGTTGGTCTGGACTTAGCGTTGCGCAGGCATGGATTGCATCATTGTCCAGTCCATCGAGATTGAGCGCTGTCTGCACTGCCTTGTCTCCCGGCCGGATGGTCTTGCTGAACTGTGCCAGCACATGATATACCGGGGTATAGTAGATTTCCTTTGTTTCCGTATTGATCATGATCGGGGCACCACAGAAATTTCCTACATGGTTGGGTCCACCACGGTGATCCAGCACAATGTTCCAGTCAATCCATCCCCTGAGCCAGTGATCGATACTGACAATAATGTTCCTTGCATAGCGATGTACCGGGGTATAGATGGGATGGTTCTCTGTTTTAACTCCTGCCCAGGTTGCTGAGTAGGCCCAGTCCGTTGCATTGGGGTTCCACCAGAATGAATCGTTCATGAACCAGTTCTCTTCCTGGTAGTTTTCAGGGTCCAGGATACCTGCCGGGGCTGGTTTACCAAGATCGTCGATACATCCTTCAGTATGCAGTATGGCTTTGCCTGGAAACTTTGCATGTACTTTATCAAATACCTCCTCGTATACCTTAAATGTGCTTTCGTACCAGTGCACTGCTGCACCGTACACGTAATCAGCGGTTTCCTCATCACCCAGGATCACGTCGGTCCAGTGCTCCAGGCCATCCCTGTTCTGGTCGTAAATGAGCAGCTTCACGTCCTTGTTCCGGCCGGATTTTAGCTTTGGTCCGAGGTACTGTTTGATAAAGCTGCTCTGAGATTCCGGTGTAAAATGCATACTTTCCCATTGACCGTTATTTCCGTGCGGTTCGTTTACTGGTGTAATTCCCCAGATGTCAACACCTTCGGACCTGTATGCTTCGAGGTATTCTAACAGGTAGTCTGCATATGCTTCTTCATATTCCGGCTTCAGACTTCCACCGGTACCCTGGTAGTTGTTTTCCGGACTGCCCGGGATGAACCAGTCTTCGATGTCTTTCATCCATGAAGGCGCTGTCCATGCTGAAGCCACAATCCGCAGTTCTTTGTCATTCTGCTTGCTTTTGATGGCAAGCGCTTCCTTGATCATAGGCAGCAGATCATAGTTTTCATCGACAATACCAGGGTGTTTTGAAGATTTGAAACCTTCATAATCAGGGTTCAGACTAAAGGATTCAAGTTTGGTATCCCCGATCTGATCGAGGTAGGAATACTTTCCTTCCACACAGAAGTCGCATGCCCCGATATGCGTCCTGGTGAGGGAAAAATCAGCACCCTCTTCACCATAGATGGCTTCCATTACTTTCATTCTTTCCCCCGGTGCAAGGTGCGCCAGCACATAGGCCGAGGATTCGGTAAAAGAGGATCCGATTCCATCCATGGTTTGTTTAATGCTGTCCGGATCAATGCCGAGCACTACTCCGTGCGCTTTGCCTTTTGTGAACCGCGTGTTCTCCTTGATGGATAATTTATCACCACTTTCCGAGGTTACCAGGATTTTTTCAGTGGTTAGCAACGCATCATTGGAATTGCAGGACAGCATCATACCTGTAGTTAAGGTTAGTAATAAAATATACCAGGTCTTATGTTTCATGTCTGAAGTTTTATTCAATACAATGGTTTGTATGGTCTGAAATAATATCTGAAAATCATAGTTTTCCTCTTCTCGACTCCAGTGATGCCTTGATTTCCCTCGCCTTCTCCTCGGTAAGATCATATTTCAGCATCACTAAGATGGCCAGCAGTGCCGTAAATGCGGGTATGGCAATGTCGGCAATGCGAAGTTTTGTGATGGTTTCGGTTGTCTGAAGCGCAATATTCTGATCAAACCCAACTACTTTCAGGACCAGTCCTCCCAGCACAAGGGCAAGTGCCTGTCCGAGTTTCACCATCCACCAGTAGATGGCACCAAACGTTCCTTCCTTCCTGGGCATCCCGTTGTTTAACTCATCGAGGTCGCATACATCAGCTGTCATACTCATCATCAGGGTAAACAGTCCGCCGATACCAAAGGACATCAGTGGGATCGGCAGAAAGATCAACCAGGGGATTTCCGGATTGAAACCCCACCATTTCAGGAGATAGCCCAGGATAGATAAAGCGGTTGAGATAATAAACGCTTTTCGTTTACCGATCCTGTTGGCAATTGCGGAAATGACAGGAATTACAAGGAAAGCAGTTACAATGGCAGACACTGTGGAAAACCAAGCCGGCCAGTTTCCTGCCAGTCCGTAATCCCCTTTAAACATATAAAAAACGATGATGAAATAACTGAAGGATGCTACCATCTGGAAGCCGTTAAAGACCAGGAAAGTGGCACCGCAAAGTCGCATAAAAGGTTTGTTCTTTGACACCTGGACGATCCCCTGGAGCAGGTCTTTCAGGTTGGAAAAAATGGTACGAAAAGTCAATTCTTTCCGGTTCTCCATTTTTGAGGAGTCTATCCCTTTGCAGAAGATGGCAGGTAATACGCCAAGTACGATCCCAATACCTGCGACGATCACAGAGAGCGTTCGAACTCCTTCGGCCTGTGTATCGAAGAGTTTCGGATTTGCGATAATGACCCAGAACCATGGCACGATCATCCATGCAACCTGGCCAAGGGTCTGTGAGAATGCCATCAGGCGGGTACGTTCGTTATAGTCTGATGTCATTTCATAGCCAAGTCCGATGAGTGGGGTTGCAAAAATGGTATTTCCCATCAGGTATAACAATGAAAATCCCAGGAAATACCAGAAGTTGTGCATCTGGCTGTTTTCCGCATCGAGTTGCCAAAGCAAGGCAAACAGCACACCGCTTACAATTGCTCCCACAAAAATGTAGGGTCTTCTTCGTCCCCACCTGGATTTCGTATTATCGGAAATAAATCCCATAATCGGGTCGGTAATGGCATCAAATAACCGGGGAAGACCTCCCAGCAGCCCGGCAAGGAAGGGGTCCATCCCAAAGGCCGTGAGTAAGAAGAACATGAAGATTCCCAGCGCGCCTGGCATCAGGTTATTTACCAGGTGGCCTGCCCCAAATGCAGCTTTCTGGACAATCGGGACCCTGTCTTTTGCATCTGTTACGTAATGACTCATATGATTTGGTTGGTATTTGTTTCCGGTCAGCTTTCCCGGTTCCCGGTGCTGCCTGGAAAAGTTTTAGCCATATGTGAAATAATCTCCGATCGTAATGGTACAGTTTTTATTCAACCTCCTCGTACACCCTTACATAGTCTATGTACATGGTTTGCGGAAATGGTGTATCTGCCGTGGGAAAACCAACATAGTCGCCACCCACTGCCACATTCAGTATGATAAAGAATGGATGATCAAATACCCATTCGCCGGTAAGGTCCCCGGGTGTTATTTCCTGGTACAGCACATCGTCGACAAAGTATTGAATAAAATCCTCGCCCCATTCTACCGCAAAGACGTGATAGTCAACATCAAACCTGTCATTGGGAAAGCCATAGCTTTTTGTGATGGCTGCTCCACCCGAATATCCGGGTCCATGCACACTCCCGTGGATCAAATTGGGTTCCTGTCCCCTGTATTCCATAATATCTATTTCTCCGCATGCAGGCCATGGATTTGTTTCAATATCAGCACCCAGCATCCAGAAGGCCGGCCAGATTCCGGGTCCCCACGGCAATTTAATCCTGGCTTCGAAACGACCATATACCTGGTCAAATTTCCCCTGGGTTTTAATTCTTGCTGAAGTAAATGATCCACCGGTATTGATGGCGGTGATCATTAACGATCCATCTTCTTTCCTGATGTTCTGCGCATTACTGGTGTATGTCTGAAGTTCGTTGTTTCCCCAGCCACCTCCGCCGAGGTCATACACCCATTTTGACCCGTCAAGTGCCCCATCAGTATCGAATTCATCCTGCCAAACCAGTTCGTATGAACGGTCTTCGAGTCCTGTGTTGTCCCCGCATGCTGTGAGGACGAGCAGGGCTGCAAAAAACAGAACACCTTTTATGCTTATTAACTTATGTGATTTCATAGTAATGGTTTTATCTTGATTAATGTTTCCGGTTTGAAATAAACTGCAGCTCCAGGTTTCCGTTCATTGGAAACTGAAGCCACAGTGAATTCTTGTTATTTATAGAGATAAATATTATCGTACCATACATTGGTTAAGTTGGCCGTTGTAATACCAATTTGTGCAACATCGCTTCTTGTCAGGTTATTTGTTACAATGCCACCTAAAGCAGTTATATCAATATCCACTGAAACCCATGTTCCTGAAACAATTGCAGGATTTGTTCCCGTATTGATATTCACTTCCAGGGCAGAAGCTTCTCCTCCTCCGCCGGCAAAGTCAACCAGTTTAACATTGAATACATCGCCAGTCAGGTCAACATCATCGGTATAAAAATCGAAATGAATGTGCGTGAATGAAGATAAATCCTGCCTGTCGGATGAAAAATCTATTCCGTGACATTCGATTCCGGCATTCTTTTTCAATGTATTGTTTCCTTCTATCGTTACCCCTGTAACAGCGGCTCCACCGCACCATCCGGCGTCAAAATTATCAAAGGCTATGGTACCGGCATACGCGTCGCTGTAGATGGAGACCACGTTTCCTGCAGCCCTTACCGGGGGTGTTGGCGCAGCTGTGGCCGGACCGGTGGTCGTTCCACCTCCTCCCGTGGTATAGAAATAGATGTTGTCAAGAAAGATCTTTGAAGGGCTGGTTCCCGCCTGCCCATCAAACTTCAGCTGGAAGATATCGGCCATGGATACCCCGGAAAAATCTGAGAGCGGGATATCATAGCTGTTCCATTGACCTTTTTTTAGTGGTGTTAAGGAAACCAGTTTCTCACCGGTGGATCTGCTGATCGGACTTACCTGTACCACGGTTGCATCGCACGTCCACATATCAATATGCAAATATTCCATGGAAGAAAGATCCTGGTCCACGCCGTCAGGACCACCCAGGTTGGTTCCCTGGAAATTGAAGTTGTCATATTTGAGTGAACTTCCGGATCCTACACTTTCTGTGGTAACGGCCGTGGATTGTCCCCAGCCGGGATTGAAATTGGTATTTGCAATATCGGTATAGGCATCACTGAATACCGAGATGACATCCGCAGCATCCTCGGTGGGTGCAGGTGGTGCTTCCGTTGGGTCCTCACACGCTCCACCACTGGTGGTATAGAAATAGATGTTGTCAAGGAAGATCCTGGAAGGAGTGGTTCCTGCCTGCCCATCAAACTTCAGCTGGAAGATATCGGCCATGGATACCCCGGAAAAATCAGAGAGTGGGATATCATAGCTGTTCCATTGACCTGTACTGATGGGTGTTAAGGAAACCAGTGCCTCACCCGTAGATCTGCTGATCGGACTTACCTGTACCACGGTTGCATCGCACGTCCACATATCAATATGTAAGTATTCCATGGAGGAAAGATCCTGGTCTACGCCGTCAGGACCACCCAGGTTGGTTCCCTGGAAATTGAAGTTGTCATATTTGAGTGAACTTCCGGATCCTATACTTTCTGTGGTGACGGCCGTTGATTGTCCCCAGCCGGGATTGAAATTGGTATTTGCAATATCGGTATAGGCATCACTGAATACCGAGATGACATTGGCAGCATCTTCCATTGGAGCCGGCGGTGCTTCCGCTGGATCCTCGCATGCTCCGCCACCACCTGTCTTGTACATGTAGAGGTTATCAATATAGAGGGTACCCAGGTTGCTTGACAACACGATCTGTGCCAGGTCCGATCTCGTTTGATCTCCCGTAAAGGCTGTTATTGGTACATCAATGGAGACCCATGATCCGGTAGCCAGTGGAGGCACATCGCCGGCGGCAGTATGAACAACCGTCAGGATATGGCTGGTTGCCTCCGCACTTCCTCCTCCAAAATCAACCATTTTGATCGACAGTGATTTTGAGATCACATCATCAGGTGTCCATATATCCATATGGAAATGGGTCATTGCTGAGGCATCTAATTTGTTATCACTGAAGTCAATACCCGCAAAATTCGTGAAGGTATATTTCTTAATATCATCGCCCATAACCTGCAGGTCCGCAACATCGGAATCATCCCAGCTGGCAGACCAGGTGCCGACAGTCTCGTTCGTATATTCATTGCTGAACAATGAGAGTACATCCCCTGCATCTCTTGCCGGGGGTGTTGGTGCTGCAGTTGCTGGCTCTTCAACCGTGCCCCCGCCAGAAGTGTAGAAATAGATATTATCGAGATAAATGGTTCCATTTCCATCAAACTTCATCTGTATTACATCGGCAAGATCGACGGGTGAAAAATCTGACAAGGGGATATCAACACTTGACCAGCCTGTCGTCGGCACTGTCAGTGCATAGGCTTTTTCCACAGGGCCTGTACTGATCAGGTAGACATTGAGGCTGGAAGAGTTGTCTGTCCAGAAATCAACATGCAGGTATTCCATGCCTGTGAGATTCTGGCTTGCTGCCAGTTGAACTCCCTGGTAGTCCAGACCTGATAATTTCAAGGTGTTATTACCTTCAACAGCAGTACCTGCCAGGACAGTTGCCTGTCCCCAGTCGGGATAATCCGTCCCTTCGAGATTTGTATATCCATCGCTGTAGATGGAGATCACATCTCCCTCTTCCCTTGCGGGAGGTGCCGGTGCAGCTTCTGAGGGTCCCTCAGTTGTCCCGCCGCCGGAGCCATAGAGGTATACATTGTCCAGGTAGAAACCAGACAGAGAGGTGCCCAGGTTTTCAAGTATGATCTGTGCCAGGCTGGCCTTGGTCGACAAACCGGAAATACTGAGGTC